>ULMQ01035908.1_pt1 | contig 48652 bp, 54 predicted proteins | sample 1951701 | NCBI WGS metagenome assembly ULMQ01 (sample SAMEA4835555, study PRJEB28245) | human gut metagenome | biome: gut microbiome; material: fecal sample | place: Denmark | collected 2008
CGCTTTAATTACCTTCTCCTTTTGCAGAGATTCAGTCATACTACCCGTTCCTGCTTCTTGGTGCGAGAAAGATTCCTGCGCTTCTTTTTGTTCGCCCAAAAGAGTTTCTACATCCTTTGCCGTAGTATTATTACCTGTCATACCGAAAGCTTGCGTACCACATGCAGCTTTCAGGATCTTCGCACTGTTCTCTCCATAATCCCTGACTGCCTGGTTAAAATCCTGAAGGGCTAAGATGGTGGAGACATTATGCTTACGGGCTGTACCGATGAAAGTATCGATTCCTTGTAAGATAATGGTTGGAAACTCATCTACCATAAACACGCTTTTCTGCTTACCAGGATTATTCATTTGTGACATAATCACACTTGCAATACAAGAGATTGGAGGGGATATCGCTTCTTTAATTGTAGGGGCATTACCGATACACAATAAGGTCGGATGCTCCTTATTGGTTATATCCAAAGAATACTCTTCTTCCGGAAGCGGAGACATAACCCAAAAGATATACTTGTTATTAAGTAAAACTAATGGAGTCTGTGCGGATGATACCGCACCGGCTGTTTGTTGTTGCGCTCCCAAACGCCAGGCCGTTAGCATAGAGGACATGTTCAGTGCAATCTCGGCATCTTCTGAAAGCCATCTGAATACCAGCTCGCTGTCTGAGAGTGCAAAGGCTATGACATGCGGTAATGTTCCTATACCAAGCGTTCTTTCCTTATAGCATTTATAAGCTATTGAATACACATAGTTTATTGCATTCTTCGCCCAAAAATCCGTCTTTTCCTTCCAGGCAGATTCAAGGTTCTTCATTAACGTAGTCGCAATATTCCGGATAAAAAGAGATTCATTTCCTTTTGGTACATATTTTTCCGAAAGTACGTTTACACGCACAGTCCGAGACATGTCAACGAAATTGATAAATGCAAAATCAGGGGTCGGGATATTTTTGCTCTTACAATATTCAATACTACCATAGGCTATATTTGACAATATAGGAGATCCGGGTTTTGTAGGATCACCCTCCCAATCGTAGATAAAGCCGGCATAGTTACGCATTGCACACTGATAGATCATGCCTTTGATAAAGCTTTCGGATTTGCCACCACCTGGTCCGGCATCAAGATATATATTCTGTTGTGGCTTATGGATAACAAGCAAGGCATCCTCTGTTTCAAATTCAAAATAAAACGTTGACTCCTTGTTTGATATTCCAAAAATCTTATCATCTGGAATGACGTGCCTTTTAAAGAAGAAACCGACTGTGGCTATTGTCATAATGGTAAAGCTAATGAATACGATAGGAAAAAGTAATAAGTTATACCAACGTAATACACTGCTGAAACCAAGAATCAAAACTGCTGCCAAAATTAAGGTGATTGTTGTATATACCCATTTCAAAGACTTGTCTCTGTTTTTTTGCGAAGGATATAAAAACGCAAGGCCTATAACTGCTACTACATATAGGAATCTCAGCATCATTGCTGCACGCAATAATTTCTCCAGTTGTAATAACACGGCCGTACCCGGTGAATAAATATCATTCACCAAAAGCCACTGAAAAATTATGTTTCCGGCCATTATTATAGTCAGCATTATAAATATGAATGCTAATTCCTTGCGTTCTGTGTTCATTCTGATTGTCTATTTGGTAACAATTTAATTTTGGTAACAAAACAGGTGACACGTGGCATATATTCTTCTTCACCACGTTTATAGATTCCGACAGTCACTTCGCCAAAAACCAGTACGGGTGTACCTCTTTTCAAAAAGTTGAAAATATTAGACTGATAATTCTGGAAACAGTTCACCCAAAGTGTTTCTTCTTTACCATTTTCTCTATACTTATCTGCTACAGAAAAGGTAAATCCCTTTTCAGTTTCCTTTGCATCTGCACCAAGATATCCGTGAATAACAACATCCATAATTTTACTATTTAATTGGTTTATTGAACAGTGATTATCACTGATCACTATTAATCATCATATCATATCCGGTTGAAGATCCTGCTTCATATGTCCCCGGCTAAGATCCGCCTGAGGAATTCCCATATTTCCGGAAAGAACATTCCGAATGCCAAAAATCTTTTCAACCACAATCATCGTTTGAACAGGGATGGATGCTCTCAGGTCATTTATCACCTTTAAAGATGGAATGCAACCCTGATCCTTCAGCTGAGATATCATTTTAAAATCATTATTTGTTATGGCTTCTCTTAGTATTATATTTAATTCTTTTTGAACCACATTCCTATGAATCAATTCCTTATCGACTTCATTGAGTGATGGTAATTTGATTTTCAATTGATTTTCGTGCTGATATCCGGAGAACCCATTTATAAGATTTTGAAAATCGTATTGGAATCCTTCATTATAGCCCACACTCCTATATATTTCGTTTGCTGATTTTAATATATCTATTGCACAGGCATCCGTACCTTGAAAGACAATCACCGGTATCTCATTGTATAGACAATCATTAAGTAACTTCTTCTTGTCACTCTCGCTAATTCCTAATTCGTTTGTACCTGATAGTCTGATCTCCGATTGATTCTCATTTTGATACTCCGAAAAGTCTCTAATAAGTTCTTGAAAATCATAAAGGAATTCATCGCTACAACCGTTTTTCTTATATATTCCACAGGCTGAATTTAAAATCTCTACCGAGCAGACATCCCGGCCTTGAAGGATAAAAGCGGGAACTTTATCGCTCAAACATTTATTTAGTAATTTCTTTTGATCTTTCATAATTAAAAATTTAGTGATAGTTGTGTTTGTTTCTCTTTCAATTCTGTAAATTGAAGCGGATCAATTTTTATGTGAAAGATACTTTCTATGGCAGGACGAACAGAAGGAGCTATTTCTTGCAACAGCTTTAAATCACTACCTAAAGGGTGATAACCACTTGTCTTGAGGTCAACCAAAGCCTGATACTGGCCATTAAGCGCAGACATTACGGCAAGAGTGAAAGCAGAAGTTACATTTTTTGTTTCGGTATATTGTTCCTGCTCTTTTTGTTTATCATCAGTTACTGGTAAAGAAACTGTCAGTTCATGACATACTTCGTTTAAAATCATTGTGCTTGCTTTTCCCACATCGGCAAGTACAGAGTAAATAAATTTAGGCTCTTCAGAAATTGCAGTCAACCAATTTTTCAAATATTGTGCATTCTCTTCCCTTATACCGGTTACAATACCCAAAGCCCGGCTTGTGACAGCAGACGTAAACTCCGCAACCAGCTCTTCCTTAGCATATTTAGGACTACCAAACATATTTTTTAATTCTCTTCCTAACCGGGACTCTATGCCTGTGGAATGTGCCATTTCATGCAATAATGTACCATAATACCCCTCGCCGGTATAGAATTGACTTTTAAGAGGAACATGTATCTTATCCTCTGATGGCCGGTAGAAAGCCTGGTCTATTGGCTCGGATGCAACAGAACACAACCAGGTATTATGTTTTAGCATCATATCCAATTCAGGACAAGAGCACATACCCTTATCATCTTTCTGTACCGAAACATTGAACTTATGTTGTAACGCTTCCCATTTTTCCGGATGTAATTCGGCAAAATTAGTTTGATCCACATTAAACACCATATAAGATTTTGTATAGGGAGTTACAGTATAATCCTCCTGCTGCTCCTTACTCAATGCCTTATACTCAGATAAAGTAATTTTATGGCCGTGGCTGTCCTTTATAGAAAAGTTCCAATATATAACGGGAAAAGATTTTTCGCCTTTTAATACATTAACCCCTTTTTCTTTAGCTTGTGCGAAGGTCATAAACACTGGTGTTCTATACTTCATTTCATCACAGTGCAGATACAACATGAAGGAATTCATGCCGTTATAAATGCGCCCATCCACATTTTGAGGCAATCCATGACCAACCGTAGTGAACCAAGGCTTTTTCCAGTCATCTGATACCTCCTGTATTTTCTTTATCATAAGCTCCGCAAACTTTTGCAGCGTCTTATCATTAATAAAGTTACTCATTGATAAAGATGTGTGTTTTCATAACGCACTAACCACTCTAACGCATTTTTTGCGGTAGGGGTAATTCCGGAAGATAGCATATCTGCTATGTACATAGCAGCAAGATCCTCTTGCGCCAACAAAAAATCCAAATCATCAATTTCACCTGATTGATTTTTCCCTACTAAAATGTTATAATCTTCCATATCTATATTTTTTAATAATTAATTACTGAGATAAAAACGTAGTAGGGTATTTCACAACATGCCTCATACGCCGCCTTTTGGAATGTTTCACAACTTGCCTGAGACTATTCTATTAACTTGACAGGTGTAAAGAATACAAATCAGAGTACATACACCTGCCCACAAACATTTTTTTAATTTATTGAGAAAATATTGTATCTATAACTGGTTTATTCTTACTTCAGGAAAAAGTAATTATCTATTGACAGATTTTTTTATGTCTAAAAAATAACGACTATTTTCAAGTTGTTCTACAAATTTTGAAAGCCAGATATGCTTATCCTTGATATTCAAATCTTCCCCCGGTTTTGGAATACCTGTTTTTGAGCAGATTTCACGTATATCAAAAGCATAATATTTTTGAGCATATTCAACAGCGTACCAGTATGAACATTCGGAGATAAGCCATAACCGGCAATCATCGTATAGTACCGGTTCGATACCGTCATTCAACGACCAGTCAAATAGGGAAAATTCCTTCATATCAATTTTGTAAAGTTCCACATAAATGCCTTGCCCCTTTTTATTTTCTGGAGAACAAAAGAAAAGAAGGATATCATAACAAGTATGAGCACAACAAGATATGCCTGCTTTTACCTTTTGCAGAAAAGACCAATTACAGTTTGCTATTTCACTTTTCATAGATTCATATCTATAGATCAAATCAGTATATTCCGTAAAACTGTAACTCATTAATTCGTTTCTTTTATTCATAGCTTTATCTATTAACTTTTCAACATCGTATCAATGTACCGGCAACGGTACTTCTCGTTACATTTTTCAGGAGCTACCATAATGGTAAGCTTATCATCAATCACCAACGGCACTTCCTTTTTCATTTTCTGCTTATAAGCAGAAATCATTTTTTTAGCTTCTTCCTGATCCGGATCAGCTAAATCTACTTTCGCTGAAAAACCGAATTTCTTACTCTTATGATATCCCATATCTAAAGATCATTAAATGCACGATTTATAGTGCTGGTAAGTGGCCGAGTTATATCTTTCTCCTGCTTCCCGGTCTGAGCCAGTTTTACGTCTCCGAAAGTATTGGTGTGGGATTTTACACCAAAAATCTTATGTACAGCAATTGCCGTATTATCAGAAACTGTAGCGAGAAGCTGCTTATCTTTATCAGAGAGCTGATATCCTTGATCTTTCAACAGAGAAATTTTTTCAAGATCATTCGATTCAAGTGCGTTTTTAAAATCTATCCCGGAAGAGACTTTCTCATTCACACCTTTTTCAAAGTCAGAGAATAGTTTGATAGGGACAGCATAATCACTTTCATTTATAACAGGCTCCCAATCAGTTATTTTTTCATTTTCGACCATCACAAATAATGTGTCTACCTTTTCACTTTTTGCGGTATCTGACGGGAAAGCAATGTTCAATACAGAAACATCAATCCCTGATTCCTGCAAAGAATTTATATAATCACCAATTAATACCGGTACATCTAACTTGATTATATAATTCTCCGGAAACTGTTGTTCAAGTAGAGGTGTAACCTCTTCTTTCAGGATCTCCGGCCTTGTTCCAAACAGCTTTTCAATAACAATTGCTTCCTTTTCGTCAACTTTGGAGTCTTGCCCTAACCCTTTAATGATCTCTTCCGATGGCTTATAACCGTCCTCTTTCAAATGAGCAAGTTTTTCATAATCATTCTTTGATACAGCTTCCTTAAACTCTGCTTCTAAATTCCGGCTTTGGGCTTCTGTTTTTTTCTCCAGCATCTCTTTTGCTTTCGCCTCCGGGATCACTTGTATATTACTGAAGGAGAAACCCTTTTTATCAGGATTCATTGACACATCAGCAATGATATACCCTTCAGGTGTGTGTAGCAACTTGTTATCCAAAGAGTGATTGTTTGCTAAGAGATACTTATCAGCTGTCGTTAGTTCATACCCTCCTATTTGAACAGGAATAGATAACTCTTTTTCCGAACGTAAGACCACCGCGTTAAGATCCCGATCTACTTGCAAAAGGATATCACCTTTTTTGGAAGATAATACAACTACATTTCCATTCAACAAGTCTTGTTGTTGCTGCTTGGAAAGCTTCTTGCCATACAATGTATCAGGAATAACCAAAGCTTCTTTCCGATAACAGATGTAAAATGAGCCATTTGTCAAACGAACTTTTGCCGGTTTTCCACCAACCTCTGTCAACGGAGATAATACTCCATTTTCCAGTTGCGTACCTTTACCATCCAGGAGAAAATTGTGTTTAGAAGCATAGCTATACAACTCTTTACCTGTGTAACATATCTTATGATTATGATCTATGATTGTAAATCTATCTTTTGAATCAGATCGTAAATCTCCCCAATTAATAATGTCTATGCCATTTTTTAATAAAGTATCTCTATATGAGCGAGATAAGGCCTGTTCCTTGTTGAAAAATTTGCAAATCTGACTCATAGAGGAATTTCTATCCTCAATAGTAGGTTGGTTCTCCGTATACGGACGTACCTTGTCAACAGCAATACGGTATTCCTCACTGCCACGTGTAAAGAGTAGGTCACCATTATTATATTGCTCTGAATAACCCAAACTTTTTACAATTCCCCTGAACTGTCCTACATTACTGAACTTATATTTTGTCAATATTTCCTGTATATTCATAACCGTTAATTTAATAATTCAGCAGATAATATATACTCATTCAGAATAGGCAGCTTGATGTGTCGGCCGCCACCCTTTTCAAACATTTCTATCTCAAAGACTTTATCATCCGGAATAGTAAATTTCCGGAAAGCAAGGACAAACCTGTTACGGCTTTTTCCTTTGATACGATTTTCAAAATCTTTTTGATATACAGGTTCATACTGAACTTCCTGCTGTATAGCATTCTTGTTTTTTTTCACATCACGCAAAAAACATTTAAGGAAGTCTATGTCATAATCGATATTGGAGAAGTTGCGGATGTCAAAGACAAAAAACATAATGTCTCCACGTACATATAAGTTAGCAAGAGAGATTTCAAACTTATTCTTTATGACACCTACACTCCATATATTACGCTTCTTTTGATGAAGTTTTTTTATAAAGTTTTCCAGTTCCAGGCTGTTAGCATCAATATGCGCAACATATTTACGGCCATCGTCAAAGTTATATGAGTAGCTGTTTGAATAGTCCTCAGATAAAGTAATCTCGTAAGTGTTAAAATCCTTGTCTACAACAAATAAATTGGAGGATGGAAAATGATCAAAAGTAGTGCCTACCTTGACCATATTATTATAATATTCTACTCCTAAAACTTCTTCATTGCCTTGTTTGAGGTATAATATGTCCGCAGGAAAAAACATCTTGGTCGTGTTGGTATTATTCACCGCAACATCATAAAAACGAGAGTGGGCATCTTTATCCGCATAGATGATATTTCCGGAGATATCAGATTCACCTGAAGGTAGATATGCTATCGTATATGAATATACTTTTCCGTCAGTACATACCACAATAAGATTGGTTGTACCTGAGAAGAGTTCTTCCTGAGCGGTTACACGGATGATACGCGAAACGTTTTCAACACGTTCCACTTTTATATAATCCTCTCTGCTGTAAGATATATCACTAACCTGTGTTGGAAACACGATATGCACGGTTTTGTCGAATGACACATAGATGAGTTGTGATTCTATCTCCTTTTTTTCCTGGGCTGAAACATAAACAGGCAGAAAAATGATCAAAATATAAAGTAATGCTTTCATTGGATATAACCGGTATAAATGTTGATAACCCATATTATTACTACACTCACAAACAAACTGTACAGAAGAGATTTAATATCTGATGTCTTTTTACCCTTTGCATAAGCTTTTAATACCTTATATGCAAAAAACACGGTAGAAACAGCAGCGGCGAAATAGATTATATTGATTATCATTATAATGATTCTATTAATGAAGTTAAAGGATTCTTTTTAACAGGTTCATTCTGCTGTTTCTGGGCTTGTTTATACAAACGCTCTATTTCAGCATCTTCAGCTTCCCTCTTCCGCTTATCCTCTTTTGTTTCTTCTTTGATAAACAGGGTGTAGTTTGCCTTCAAATGAACTTTTACTTGAGACAAGTTCTGATTCAGAATTTGCTTGGCAACTTGTGTTGTTGCTGTGATCGCACTGGTTACCTCGCTTGTTACCGTACCGATGGAACTGATCGGAAGTTGCACTCCTTGCAACAGACCGGATTCCATCTTACGGGCAGCTTCAGCTTTCATGTTATTGGGAAGATTCAATCCCTCAATAGCATCCGAATCATATATGGTAAAGGCAACGGGAGAAATAAATTTGCCATACCGTAAATTTTCAACGGTAATTTTCAGCCGGCTACTGCCAAGCGAAGCAGTTCCATAGAAAATTGTATTCTCCGGGATCTCTACCCCACCGACCCACAGCGGTTCAAGCAAACGCATCCGGACAGCGCTCCCGCTTACAATAACCTGATCACCATAAATCGCAGTTTTTATCAGGTTGGTTTTCTGTTGTAGATTGAACTGTGAACGGCGTTTACGCTTGCCATCCTCAACAATAAAGATAGATTTTGAATCCTCTTCAAGAGTAGGATCTTCTTCTACCTTTGGAAGAGCAGCTAATTGATCTTCTTCACCGGAAGATTGGTTTATTATTTTTTTATAAAGATCACGCCGGAAATTTTTACCCTTCTCCAGTTCCTTACGTATTCTTTCCTCTTTCTGGGCATCCTTTACAATCTGATTAAAGGTCTCCTGGTCTTCAATATCATCCAACTGCTGACGCATCCGATTCGCAAATGCACTATTACCATTCGACTGACGGTAACCCCTATACTCGTTAGTTACTTCAGTATAAGGATCTGTCTGCATCCTTCTGATACGCTCCTTCCTTTTTTCATTAAACTCATCATCTGAATCTTGCAAATCAAGAAAAAAATCAGATCCGCGGACTTCTGACTGTTCCTGCTCTCTTAATCTCCGTTGTTCTTCTTCGCGTTCCAGGCGGTAGGCCTCTTTCTTGTCAGCTATCTTTTTTTCCTTTTCCGTGTCCGGCTCCAAAAAGGCCTGACTCTTTTCTTGAAGAGTATCAGCTTCTTTCTCACCGTTCTTCTTCTCTATTAGCAGAACGACCAGAAGCAACACAACTAATACAAGAGGAATGAGCATTAATAACTTACTCTTATCCTTCAACAGATCTTTAATTTTTAAATTAAAACTTCCCATAGTACTATTATTTTAATTTGTCTTTTTCATTAATCTCTCGTGGCTCCGAATAACTCACGTTCCATGTGTCAATTTTGACACCATGAGGATTCTCACGAGATCGGGAAACATTATATAGAGTAAAAGAAACAGTTATATCACGGGCTACACTGCCACGTGCCCGATAGCCCGTCTGAGTAAATAATATCATTCCGGAACAAGGTACAGTCTGTATATCGACACGCATATCTCTGATAATGACACCATATCTTATATTTTTCTGCAACAAGGAATTTTGCATGTTCACATCGTTATACTCGTTCAATAACTCTTTCCCGCGATTACCAATCAGATTGAGAGCTGACGTGATATTGCTTTCATAAGTACTCTCATCAAAAGCATACCAAAGTGAGACGAAGGTTTTTACGTGATTTTCATACTCATACTTTCGCATAGCAGATGACTCTATCGTCGTAACATCATATACTTGCCCGGTCGTATCCAACACAAGAGCTTTCGTATACGCATCTTCCATCTTATTAGTAAGATAAAAAAAGCAGATGATAAAGGCTACAGCCATAATTCCACAACTGGAAATAGCAGCTATTATAGTTGTCTTAAAGGCATCGTCTACTGTTTTGAATTTAGTCAGATCCATGTTGCTTATTGTTCGTCAATAATACTCTTTCCCAGAGAAGCAGCAGCACCGACACTTGTTGCGCCTTTGGCTATTGCTGCTCCACCTATAGCCAGCGTTGCCGCTGATGTAAGCGTTGAGACTGTTTTAGTTATGATCTTACCAGCATCACCATGACCGACTATAATACTCGCCAGCCAAAAACAACTACAATATGAACCGATCATAGCGACATCAAGTCCCAGGTACTGAACTTGTTTTGTAGCCAGGTCTAACGAATCAAAATCACCGGTCGAGAATACAGCTTTAAAAGCAAACCACATGATCTGATTTAAGATATTGATAACGGAAAAAACCATCCCAACAGAACAGAGCGTACCGAACCACTTTGCTAACTGTCTATCAAAAACAGGCAGCATACTGAATGCAAACACAAAAGGGCCGAGTATCACCAAGAGTTTTATTATGACAACTCCAATACCTAAGATGACTATCTGAATAATACCAGCTATTACAAACGATAGAGCATGTAGCCCCATGCATACCATATTACCGGGATTAAGTAATTGTGATATCTTCTCTAATGACGACACTTCTCCAGATACCTCATTGTCCTGTGACAGATTATCGACTTCTTTTTGCATAGCTCCATTGGTATCGTCTCCGGAAGCAATTCCGGCTTCTAAGGAGTTTTCTTGAAAGTCACTAATCATTTCACTCTGATCGGCAGAAGATCTTGCCATATATTGAGCAAACTCTTCACTCCTATCAGCAGTCAGAGAAGTTGCTTCATTGATAACTTCTAACGTTCCGACAATTGTTTTAGCAATGGGTGCATATAACGTTATGCAGAAAAACAACGCTAAACATCGGGCGATCTCCATGATATCCGGAAATTTGGACTCATCCGGATTAACAAGTTGGCTAACACCATGATATAGGTAATTGTAAGAAAGATTACAGATAAAGCAGATTACTGCTACTCCAGATGCAATTACAGTCATCTGAGACACCAACTCCATTGTCATTCCATCCGCAATTTTCAGACCCCATAAAATATTATCTTGTACCATATCTTAATTATTATATCGGTTATATGCTGCTAACTTCGCACTGTAATATGTCTTTTTATTATGCCTTGAAACGGAGTCTCTAATAATATTCCCACGTACCATTTCATTGAACTCTTTCATTTCCTTGGAAGCGGCTTCTAAAGCTTCACGAACCTGGCCAACGAAACTCATTCGTCCTTCACTGTTCATTGAGAAAAAATCCGAAACGGTTGCAACTTTAAATAGCAAATCCGTACTGAGATTAAGATTGACCGTCACCTGTTGGAAATTAAGGAATTTCAAACAGTGGTAATTTCCACCGAGGTTCATGTAAAAACGATAATCTGTTGACAAGCAGGCAACATCATCCAACAACTCTGCCAATTCCACCAATGACTGCAATTTCTTCAGCTGGTCTATTTTTTGTAGACCTTCCCGAATTCTTGTAGCTTCAAGCATCTCATTGATCTGCTTAACCCATTGTGCCGCATTCGTGCCCCATTCAATAAGATTCATTCCCATGTGAGCCGGATCATTAACCACAAACTGTGCGTTTGCTTTTTGACCCGGAAGGGAACAACCCAGCACAAATACAATTAAGAATGATAGAATCTTCATTTTCATAATTCCGAGGTATTTAATTGTTACTATTTACTTCAAGATAAATAAGAGAGCAAATATCAAAGCTGCAAACCAAGTTACTACATAGGCTCTCGCATTATCCCTTCTCGCTGCCACAGCCCAGATTACATATGCCAGAGACACGGCCAATAATGCAGCAACCAAATAACTGGCAATAGAATAGGAAGTGGTATTGAACCCTACCGCCCATTGATTTATTTCCGATAATCCTTCCGTTGCTTCATCCATAGCTATTCATTTTTAACAAGTTGAACAGAATAGCCAATTACGGCAAGCACCTTAAACAATACAGAAAGAGGAATATCATCTTTACCTTGTTCAAGACCCATGAGGTCAGTTCTGGAATAGTTATCTCCAATCGTTTTAGATAGGTTAATCATGGAAATATCTTGCTCAGAACGAATAGACTTCAGCAGTTTTCCCAGCTGAGCCCTATTTTCACTTTCGGAAAAATCTTTTGTACAAATTATTTCCGTACAAGAGTTGATCCGTTCACTATAAATATCACGCTCTGCCTGAACATTTAAAATCCAACTCTGTAAGATTTCTAACCGGTTACGATCAATCTCTCGCAACCGTTCCAGGTGATTTATCCGTTTTTCGTAAGGGTAGACAAGTTTGTAACACCCTGTCTTACGAATGTTCGGAAGAACCTCATTCGTCACCCATTTCCGAAATGCTTTTGCGAATGGCTTTCGCGATTGAAAAATAAGTGTGTACAATCCAGACTCATTAATGATTAGCATCTTTTGCAATCCACCACCCCGCTTTGGCTTTTCAAGGGGGTAGATACTATCGACCCCCTTTTCATCTTCGTCCAGATTGGCTACAGCAGACTTATGGTTAACAATACCGAGCATCTCGCAAACTTCTTTCGCGACAAACCAAGGCATCCCGGAGATGTTTATTATCCGAAGGTTGCCGAATTCCTTATTTTGAAATATTTGAATCTGATTTCTCATAACTATATTTCTTTTTTTGTTCGTCTAAATATCTGTTTATCGCTGTGTAAGTAGATCCTGTTTCTCGGAAAAGCTGTCTAAGCCGTACAACTGTGGATTCTCTGGAATCAAAAGCAACAGCAGAAAAAGGAGAAACTTCGTTTCGGAAAACAAAGGAATCATTACCTAATTTGATAAAGAACTCCGTCCACTTCTTTGAACCATCAACATTCTTTACTTGTAAGGACTCAATCATATCTGACTCATCCTCCGATATGGAAAGAACATTACGGAGATTGGGCAGATCTTCCCTGTATTTACTGTGATCCAATATGATTTTCGTATCACAGTTTATTAATATCGAATCTTTTATCTTGGCGGGGCAACTCTGAAGGAACAATACGTTTTGAGCGGCAATAGTAATAGCTCCCTCCTTCTTACGGAAGGTACGATACAGATACGCGATAAAATCACCGAATTTAGGATCACTCAAAAAATCAAGTGCTTCGTCAATGATCAGTTCTTTTTTCACTCCTTCCCTTTTTTTAATTTTGTCGGCCACCATCTGAAGTGTGATGATGGTTACTAAAGGAAAATACTCCTTTTTAGAGGCAGCTTCCATATCAAATGCAATCAGACTATCATTGATAATATCAATATTCTCTGATGCATTTAACAGAAATGATAGCTCTCCCTCTGTATAAGGTTCTAATAAAAGAAGAAGTTCCTCTATCTCAAATTTCCGTTTTTCAAAATCTTTCATATTCGTATAAAAGACATCCCGGAGGAAATTACGGTATTCAATCATATTCGGCAAAATCCGATCTCCAGTTGCTGAGATAGAAGAATTATTCACATAATCATAGAAGGATCTTATTGATTTTTTCAGAATGGCACTTTCAGATGGCTCCATCGTTCCGTTTCCCTTCCATATATAGGAAATAATAGCAGATATCGTCTTAATAAGATCCTCGGAAGAATCTTCGTCAGACTGATCAAGATAAAGGTACTTGCCAAAACGATCTGTTTCGCAGAGAAATGGATTAAAAGCAAACTGTTTCTGGATTTTAGAGTCGAAATACTTACCGTTATTCAAACTTATCATCGATTTGTAAGATCCACCAATATCAATGATAACTAAGTCATTCCCTAATTCAAAAGATTGATATATATAATTATTCAACCAGAAAGACTTACCTGAACCGGATGGCCCGATTATTATCTTGTTTCTATTATCCAATGCCGGATAATTCCACAGGTTGATTGTGACAGGCTTTCCGAAGCGATCATTATACATATGCCCTTTTAATGAAGATACATATACATTATCTTTTTGAAGATAACATATAGCCTGGCGTGTCGTATTAATGAACCCACGATAATTAGCACGGGCATTGCCAGGAATATTTGTAAAAAACAAATTGCACAACTCTGCATTTTCAACATAACAGGAACTGCTATTCATATTGGAATAACCTTGCTGTACAAGCGCTATCTTGCGAAGTAAAGAGGAATGGTCAGAGTCATTAATAATCACATTAAAGGCCGTAGTAGCTGTTTTCCGGTCAAATCCAACTATCTCTTTCCGGAAAGCTTTTTGTTCCTCCTGTTTATCATTCGCGGCCGGATAAAAAGACGTTAAATAGTTTAATCCTCTTTCCTCCGATTTAACAACAGCTAAAGTAGTGTCCGAATCTGTAATTTCAATGACCACATTAACGATGTGATCAAAAGGCAAACCTAATCCGACTGGATAAAGCATAGAACACTTACTCTTGATATTTTCCGGCAACTCAATAGTACTACCGTAAGCTTTAGATTTACCAGTATGAGGTATATTCAACTCATAAAGATTATCTCCTTCCGATGTTAATGATAGCATAGACAAGAACTGTTGTCCGATCTTCACATCCCCCGTTTGAGTTACCATTATTGGATCAAGGGAGTGCCGGGTTGCATCTTCCGTTGGAGTTGCATAAGAAAGATTCAGATAATCATACACAGCATTATTCAGATCAATACTGGTCATTCTTATGATATCAAATTGTGAAATTGAAGAGAGTCCGTTTTCAAAGTTCAATATAAAAGGCTCAATATCAGATAACCGGTTCGAATAGTTCTTATACGGTTGTTTAAATGGGTAATTCAGCTTACGCAGCAGAGAATTATTCGTAGCACTTTTACGAATGCTCTTTCTCAAATTGGTATCCGCAAAAGTAATATACAGATTGGTATAGCTATTGACTATCTCCTTACCGCTAAAATGTTTCAAATTGGCACTCTTTAATGGACTGGTTGAAAATTGATCACTTTTATAAGCACCTACATAGTAGAACGACTGCTGATGTATAATTGTACCAGCAGGTAACATTTTGAACAACCCCTCTAATCGTTCATGTATATATTTTGCAGCATCCTGGGAAAGAGTAAATACTTCCGGAAGAAACATCCTGTATCCAATTGTTATATCACCATTACCATTAATAATAATATCATCGGTAATAGATTGTATAGGTAATACCGTAGAGATATCGACTCCTTTATCAGTAATCGATATTTCAGATGGACGCATATAAAATATTGCAAGTAACGCAATGACGCCACACACTAATAATGCCAGTAGTAGAATAATTCCTATCATTTTAATATCAAATTGAATACTTTATATCTATCAATTATCTTGCGAGGGGTAGCAGTCTTGACTGTTTGACTTGTCAAGTAATCCGGATTGCCAGCCTTATGCTCCCTAATAAGATTTTTAAAAAAAAGATTAGAGAGAAAAGCAATAGCACCTATTATCATGACAGTAATAATCGAAGGTAGACGCAAGAATATACAGACGATTATTATTAGGGCAATGGCAAGACAGAATAAACCGAACTGGCCGGAACTTAATCCCCAAAACTTAATAGGCCTATTAAGCTTTTTCTGTGTTCTCATTAGATAATCAAAAGGGCAACCAGATAAATAATGATAGCAACTATCCAGCCGAGGAAATATTCTTTCCCATGAGGATTATTAGAAGATACAGCATATATCACATAGACAAGAGCAACAGCAAGCACTCCCCCTATCACATACATTGCTATGTCTTTCATAGTATCAGAACCTTCCTTCGCTTTTTCTTTAATATCATCAAGGCTACTAATTTTCAAAGCACTCTGCGCGCTCAGTGTCTCCGGAACAATGACAAATGTTAATGCAACCAATCCGAAAATCATAAAGAGGATCTTGTGTCTTTTTATTAAATTAGAGAAGTGTACCATTGTTTTTAATTTATATTGTTTATTAATTTGTGCTCTTTACTGATTTACAATCAGATATCAATAGGAATCAATACTGAAAAATCAATATTATCATATTTTACAAAAACATCTTTTTCCTTAAGTATCGGATCTGTTTCAGATATATTCCCAGAATAATAATAGGCTCTTTTTGAAATATACATATCTGCTATTTCCTTTACCAACTCTTCGTCATTCGCTAAATCCTTCTGAAACACAACTGTTATTTGTTGAGAGCAAATAAGATTTGATGTGCCTACCAGGTTCTCTTCTGTTGGTTGCACCGGCTTAGGTTCTTGCTCTTTTTTACTTGAGGAAAAATAAAACCAGATGATAATTGACATGGGAATCAATATTATCAGAATAATCATTATGTCAATCAAGGTGCTTCTTACCATTATATCAGCGATATTATGAGTAGATATATGATTAAGGCCACAACATAGGTGATAACTGATCGATAGAGCTGCTCTGGGTGTGATATGGATTTCTTTATTACTGCAATACCATAAAAAACGAAACCAGCACCAGCTAACATTGAACCGGTCTCTTTGAATAGACCAATCAAGCCACTTACGTCTCCCCCTTGCATATCAATACAAGAGTATTTTTACTCCTACATTCCAGACTGTATTCCATTTACTGATGTCGGCAAATGGACTCCAATATTGTTTTACTCGGCCAAGAAGTGCAACACGTCCGGAGAGAAAGTATTCTAATTCGGCCTCTAACTTCGGGCCCAAAAGAAAGTTATGTTCACTATCGTACTTCTTATATACTTCTACTCCGGTGAAAGCTCCCAAACCCATATTAAAATAAATCGAAGATAGATTAGTAGCTACTGTCTTAGCATATAAGACATCCAGGTAATAGTTTCGGGATTTTTTGTTAATGCTCGTTAATATCGGTGCATCTAACGAAAGATCCTCATAATCATAGATAAAAGACTTATCAAAGTAGTTAATTCCTACTTTCCAATAGGTCGTACGATTCTTATATTTCGAGTAGGAAATATTCAAGTTATTTCCTGAACTACCAAATATATTAGTGCCGTAGTTAATTTCTAACGCGGATACACCACTATAGTGACGTTGCGCATAAATGCTATGTGTACAGACACATAGCACTAAAATAATAGTCCATTTTGCTATTTTCATAAGCAGTTTAAAAAAACGTTCGTTTATTTGAACTTAGGTTGATGCAACAAACGATATATGATATTGTATTTTTGTAACTAAAAAATTATGAAATATGGTTATGCACGCGTTTCGACTCCTGACCAATGTTTGAATTTGCAATTAGATGCACTGAGATTATATGGAGTAGATAGAATCTATCAGGAAAAAATATCAGGAAAGAAAAAAATCAAGCCAATTTTAAATTCTCTGATTGCAAAACTTAGAGCAGGAGATCAATTAATCGTGTGGAAATTAGATCGGCTTGGAAGGAAAAGCGGTGACCTCATAAAGCTTCAAGAATCCTTAGAAGAAAAAGAAATTGCACTTGTGAGCTTAACGGAAAATTTAGATACATCAACTCCAACAGGACGATTTTCATTTCAAGTTATATGCAATATTGCAGAGTTAGAACGAAATACACTATCACAACGTACTTCTGCTGGTCTAATGGCAGCGAGAAAAAAAGGAAGAATAGGCGGACGTCCCACGGGATTAACAGAAAAAGGGAAAAAGAAAGCAAAGACAGCTGTTACAGAATACAAAAAGTACTTACAATATAAATATCAATCTATTGAAGATGTCTGTGCAGTTGTAGAAGTATCTCGTGCCACTCTTTATAAATATTTGAAATTGGAAGGAATAACTTTATCAAAAAAGAAAAAATTAAAAAAATAATGACTAAAAAACAATATAAAGATAGTACTCGTATGTGTGGATATTCATTGATCGGTATGATAATAGTAATTATCATTCAATTGATAATCCAATAGAATTATTCACTTTAATATGAAAATCAAGAAACTCAGTAATAACCATATCAACATTATAAAATGATCAAATCAAAAATTAAGTTTCATATAATTTGTATTGGCTTAATATTATTAGATGCTATAGTTGCATCTATATCTGTCGGTATAATACTCTACTGTTTGTATTCTGGAATGATACCTGTGAAAGTTGAAGAAGGCGATAATATATTGGAAATACTAAATATCTATATTAAGGAACCACAATTCTGGTATTGGATGCTTGTTATAGTATTAGTTGTCAAGAGTATCGAAAACTATCTGGAATTTTCATTTTTCAAATTAAGAAGATTTATATCCTTAAAAAACAGCAGAAAACAAAACAAATATAAACTGCAACCGACACCACATTTCTTATTAAACTTATTATCATATTTCTTATTTATATGTACAGGCTATTATCTTGCAATGTTGATAACAAATGCACCACTTATAATAAGTGATATTGGTATCTGGAAAAGATTAATCTTGGTTAATATCATATTCTGGATATCCATTATATCTGTACGCATTGGGGTCTGTAACTTAACTTTCTTTATCGAGTATATAATATACAAGACAAAAAATAGCCACAAATAAACATGTATAACAATATTAAAGTAGGAAGGAAAAAATGAATGAAATAGAATTTTTAAACAAGAAACTCACTCTTGAAGAACTTAATAATTCTTTAGGTCTCTGGCTAAAATTGTTTTCTCCGAAAGAAACCGAAATAAAAGTAATAGATGATATAGATAAGTTATGAACCAAAAACCAGATAATTAAAACAACAAAAGCACATCCTCTTTATGCTATTTGCATACCCAACATAAACATGCTATATTTGGTGATTAAATAAAGAGTATGGGCTAACTTATAAATTTGTGTAGTAAATGTATGTTTCAGAAATAGCTAAAAAATTATGAAAGTAGATTTTGACACTTTAAAATCAGAAATTTCCCTCCCCGATTTTCTTTTAAAACTCGGATGGAAATTTGCCCCTGGCTCTTCTCCCGCAGCTCCCAAAATGACAGATGGAGAACAGGTAATCATCATAAAAAAGAACAGTAAAGGACAATTTACGTATTGGGATCCTCATAGGGACATACGTGGAAAAACTATATTAGACTTGATGCAACAACACATGTATCAACAAACCGGTCAAATGCCAACTTTCAGAGAAGTAGGAGAAGCTTTACAAACCTATCTAAATAACAAAGAGTTGGTAATAACAAAAGATAGTAGATATGTAGTAAACAATGCTACCCTGACAGAAGATCAACGATATGTTTTATTTAAACAATTAAAACCATATTGCGGCGATTTCTTGCAAAAAAGAGGAATTAGCCCGACTACGTTATCCTCTCTTACTTTTTCTGGGACATTTTACTCCAGAAAATATTATAATAATGGCAAAATATATGATAATACCTGTATATTATTAATCAATGAAAAAGGAACTCAAGGTATTTCACAGAGAGGACAAAGAGAAGGAGACAATAAAAGTTTTAGAGGTGTTTTAGGAAATAAAGAACGCAGTATTGCATGTTCTAAATATGACAAATCAAGACCTATAGATATAGTATACATAGGTGAAAGTATGATAGATAATGCTTCACATTTCCAAATTAAAAATTTCAATACCCCTAAAAATATACTATATGTTTCAACTGAGGGTAGCCTTACTGTAGGACAAATGGAAGTTATAAAGCTTCTTTTAGATCACAACAATATAAAAACAGAAAACCTCATTTCTATATTTGATAATGACAAGCAAGGATATAAATATGCAATAAAGTTATATGAGTTTTTAAATGATAAGCAGCCCTCAGATATTGAAAACATGTCAATAGAACAATTGAAAGAAAAAGTAACCTTATTGCCTAATATAGATCTTTCTAAATCAAAAGATTGGAATGATGATTTGCAAATCATTCAACAAAAAGAAAAAGAAACAATATTTCAAGAAGCTATAAAAAAAAATGATTATTCTCTTCTCGCCGATTTAAAAAATGAAGGCTATATTCCATCCCCCAAAATAATAAAAGGTTTGGAAGGAAATATATCCGAAAAGACTATAATTGTCTTACAAAAGTTATTCGACTTAAAAGGCACATTACAATCAGAAATTTCCCTTCCTAATCAAGAAAATTTAGTTAGGCATAAAGATATTAACAAAGTAGAGCAAAAAAATATAGAAATATAGATATTTTCCTATAGTATATCTATGTATTCAATATGTAAGAGAATACCAAGAGAGTTGGTATCCTTCTTACATATTGAATATTAGAAGTTCTACAACTCTAAATAAAAGATATCTTTCAATTGTAATTCTTGTAAAATTCCATCTAAAATAGCATTAATTGCAACTGGTATTATTGGGAAAGTAACAAATGACACACCGTTTACTGACTCTAATTGATAAATAGTTTGATCTGTTTCTTGATACTCAAAACATTGTTTAAATTCCTCATTGCATTTCTTTTGAACCTTAGATATAAACTTTACCAATGTCAAAGGATGCCAACCTACCATAGATAATGTGATTATCTTATCATCAGAATAAAAATCAAATGCTTTTTCCGCTTTTACATATTTTAAATAGTTTGACAAAAAAACAAGTGCCATAAAACCATAATTCCACAACTTGATCTTAGCCTCTTTTAATTGAGCTATATTAAGAATCTGAGAACATAGGATAGGATTAACAGAAGATAAAAGATAGGTAGGTATATCATTTTTTTGACTTTCTAAGGTATAAAAAACAATAGGGTTCCAGCATACATTAATAATATTGGATGAAATATCATCATTAATAGAAGTATAGCATATTTCGTTATCGAATAATAACTCAAATTCTTCACTATCAATGCTGAACTGATATATATTACGAACTTTACGTGATTGCTTAACCTCATATAGTAGATAACCATCTTTTCCAGATACTCTTCTTAACTTCCTCCCATTCTCTTGCTTCACATCAAAAAGAAAAGTAATCAATTTTTCTTTAGAACAGATTTTATCAAAGCGAAATTCTTCTATCTCTATATCTACAACAAATTGCTTTATAAATATAGAAAGCTGAAAAGGGTTAAGTTCTTTAAAATGGTATAACTCCAAACAAGACAATTCTCCTTCAACTGGAGAATATACTATATATTCTCGTCCATTAATACTATATCTCCGCATAAAATCACCTATTTCTACAGGTTGATATTTATGTAACACTTCACTATATTTCATAAATTTATATTCTAAATTGAAATTCCCTTATTACGCTTCTTCTTTTTAGTCACCCTTTCTTCGTCCTCAGACCTTCGATTCTTATGTGAATCTGAATCCATACCAAATGATAACATTATTGCCGGGTACATATAGTTGACATCCCTCTCCCATTCTTTCTGATTACTTATATAACATTTAATAACCGGTTCGATCACTTTATTTCCATTATGTTCCTTATTAAAATAATTCTGTATATTCTGATAGGTTAACCTTCTTGATATATCAGAACTTTTAAAAACCTCCGGTGTATCCACATTTCCCATTGTAAAAGATATACCATAGATACCTTTCCCATTCACATGTTCGATCAGCTTTATATTGCTCTCCACTAACCGATCTTTAAACTCTCCATAACTGGATGAGGAATGAATGGTAGCAAATATCTGATTATACAAGTAGTGTTTTTGTTCATCTATTGTCATTTCTTTACCAGAGAATAAAAGCTTTCCAAAGCGATACCGCTCCGGAAGCGCTGTGTCCTTAATATAAAAGCCCCTATCAAGGATACCATAAACATAATGAGATTTTCCCTTATCAGAAACAAGGCGCATATAATACCCGTCCTTTTCCAGTCGTTCCCGGAACTCTTTGACATTCTCACAGTCTTGATACAAACGATCCATGACAGAAAGAAGTTCGTCTTTAAATAGTGGATTAAAAAACTTACCTTTAGATAACACGTTCAGTAATTTTTCATAAATGTCATCGCCAAGTATAAGTTTCCATTCTGTGTTTGTATATACTTTATCCATATAAGGATTAAGAGTAGTATAATTTCCCGATTGTCTCAGTATATTCTTTACCCTCTCCTTTGCATTATAGCTACGCAATGCTTTTCGTAAAGCTGTATCAAAGAAATATTGTCTGTATTGGGATTCACCAAGAGTTTTATTATGACCGGACTTACCTTTAATCATAACTTCAAGACCGTGTTTAACCTCCAGCTCACGCATAATTCTTCCTGAACGTTCTTTGCTAAAACTATCAGATATCCATAATCCATTTAGATCAATAGTCGTAGCCAGTATATGAATATGTCGATGGTCTTTGTCATCATGCTTTATGACCGTATAGCAGGATTCTCCGTAGCCCATTCTTTCCAGATATTCTTTTGCAACGGCCAGGAACCTTTCATCAGACAGTTCCTCCCCTATCGGACTACTCAATATAAATTCTATATAGGGGGATTTCACACGATCATTTAAGCTTGCGACAAGCGACATATTACGACACATATCAATTAGATTATCACCAGAATTATTATATAATTCCCTGGCAACACCGCTTTCTACCTTGCTGATCTGATAGTCTATCTTACGGTTCAACGTTTCTCCAACAAACGGAGCTTGTATATCTGCAATCATATTAGATTATCAGTTATCTGTTTTAGTTCCTTAATAAATTTATCTATACTTTCAAGTGAATGCAGTATATTATCATCAACAGGTAGTGAGTTAACATGCTTTGCTAACTGGTTTAAATTAGTACCAATTTTTTTCAATTCAAATGCAGTTTGAATATCTGTCTTTGAAACAAACCGTTCATTTAAAATAGACTTTCTTATATAAGAAGAGAGAGTCATTCCTTCTTCTTTAGCCCGTTTGACAACCCGTTCTTTTTCCTCTTCTTTCAAGCGAAGAATTACCACTTTATTGCTCTTTTCCTTCATCCTATATTTCAATTCTCTATACTAACGTATGTGAGTGAAACGAACATCTACCGACAGCTCGGCTGTTGCAAGGTAGGATTTTGTATATACAAAACCACACCTTGCATGTACAAATATACATATTAATAATCAAATACCAAAAAAAGAAGTCCACTTTAGGAAAAAACACAGTTCATGTATTTAACCATACACAAAATGATCATAAACATTTTGGTGTACTTTCAAATAAAAATCTATAAAATACTTGTTGCAAAATTACATAATCACAATAAAACAAATAATTTGTATGATAATTACAATACAATAATATAATTATATAAATTGTTATATATTTATATTATTATATAATTATATACACATATATTATATTATACAATTATCTATATATACGATTATATTATTTAATATAAACTTATTTATATACACAAATAATCATATAATGAAATAAATGAAAATAAATCAATATAATTATTTGTATATATAAAAATAAATGCATATTTTTGACGAAATTAAAAAAGTGAATTATGGGAAAAATATTACCTGGCGTTTTTATCGCTTTTGAAAACCCCAAAGGAGGCGTTGGGAAATCAACTCTGACAGCTTTGTTTGCCGGTTATGTACACTCTATTTCAAAAGATACGGGATTAACAATCAGTGTCGTTGACATCGATGATGCGCAAAATACCATAGGAAAAATGCGTCTATATGATGCCGAACAAGAGGAAAAACTTGACGAAGAATATCAAGTATTGAATATATCTTCATCTGAATTCGTTGCTAACATGGAATATCTGAAAGAAGAATTTGACATCATTTTGGTTGATTTCCCTGGTAACTTAAAACAAGATGGAGTAGTTCAAACATTGATGATGATGGACATTGTAATAATTCCTTTTGAGCCAAGTAAAATAGAAATTATGCATACGCTCAATTTTTACAATTATTACAAAGAACAGATTTTATCAAAACGTGAAGAATTAGGATACAAAACATTTGTGAGAGCATTACCTAATAGAGTATTACCAAATCTATTAGAATATAAAGAGCTTATTGCCGAACAAGATAATCTACCTTTTGAATTATTGAAAAACCATATCAAGGAAAGTCGTGTAAATTATCAGAGAAATCTCTCTACTCTTATGAAAAATTATGAGAACACATGCGACGAATTTGGAGAAGAAATGATTAATTTAATAACAGAATATATAAAAAGTTAGGATATGAATAAATCAAATAAAACTGCCGTAAGCAATCTGCTTAAAGCAGGGCTTGAAGAAGCAAAAAAAGTACAAGAAATAAAGTCAGTTGCAGAACAAGCAGTAGCATCAACTCCTTATTCCAATCAACAATCTACAGTAGAAGAAATTCCCGATGTAGAAGATAATAATAAACCGAGTCAGGAGAGTACAAAAGAAATTCATAAAAAAGGTATTGAATATATTTTTACCGACCGAAAAATAAACAATACTGAAGGTGTGCGAATCCCAGCCGAATTCCACAAGGAATTAAAAATACTTGCAGGATTATCAGGTTGTACAATTGTGCAAATGTTAGGTAATATTTTAGAGGATTTTTTAAATGAAAATCAAAAAGCGATATCCAGTTACAAAAGAAAAATGATCTAAAATAGAGTAGGGGAGCGAGCCATCCCCTACAAACTATTCGACTTTAGTTCAATATTACAGAAACTAAGATACCTATATAACGTTCGAGTTGAAATATTGAGAATAGAAGCTATTTCTCGAACAGAGTAAACAGGATCTTTAGAGAGGTACATTTTCTTCACCTGTTCTGCTTTTTTTTGTGCTGTCTGGCTTAGTCCTGGCTTTCGGCCTCCTGTTCTACCTTCACGTTTTGCAACTGCCCAGCCCGCGGCTGTTCGTTCTGTGCGAAGAACGTGATCTATCTCAGCTAACATTGAAAATATCGGAATCATCAATTTCCCTGAAGAATTGGATGTGTCGATATTATGTGTAATATCGACAAGATTAGCTCCTTTATTGAGTATAATATCTATGTTTGTTCGTACCTCTTTCATGGATCTACCTAAGCGATCCAGTGACCAGACATATAAGATATCTCCTACTCTAAGATCTTCTAAAGCTCGGAATAATTCAGGGCGTTCTTTGAATGCCGATTTTTTTTCCTGATAAATTTTCTCACAACCAGCCTTTTCCAAGGCATCTAACTGTAACGCCGGATTTTGGTCAGGAGTCGAAACGCGTGCATATCCTATTCGCATATTGTTTTACTTTTTGCAAAAATAGTAAAATCATATTGTAAAACGTAAAAGTAAAACGCATTTTTGAGAATATTGTAGAAAAAATATAGTTTTACTAAAGTTATACCAAAAGTAAATCACTTTTGGCTACCTCTTATCAAATGAGTTAAAGTTATTATAGCTTTAGTCGTCGGAATGGGGAACCCTTATTTTAATCCAGCATGCAATAAAGTACTTTTCTTTATTCCGATCCGCTCTTCACTTAATCCTTCTTCTGGATTATCAAATATTGCCGTTATACTACCGAAAGAATAACTTTTTCTTTCAAAAATCAAATAAACTTGAATAACTTTTATCATAAATGCAAGAATTAGCTATAAATATAGGAATAAATTTCATAAAAAGAACATGACATTTTGTCAGCCGCATGGGATTTTTCCTAAAGTATGTAAATGATTAATGGTCATTTGTTCCCCCTTTGGGGGAGAAGGGGGGGATGATATTAAAATTTTCCACAGAATGAGTGTATTATTTGGAAGCATAAGCAGGAGTATTATTATATATGGTATTTTAGGTTTTTAGGATACTTAGGAATATGTGGGATGCTTTTACACAGCTGAGAAAAATGTATAAATTGTAAGTATCAGTAAATAAAATGATTACACTCCGATTCATTCAACGAATGCAGGGACACTTTTACACAGCTAAGTAGAAACATGGACACTTTTACACAGCTGGAGATACGAACATGGACACTTTTACACAGCTGGAGGTACAAGTATGGACGCTTTTGCACAGCTGGAGTAGATAATATTCCATTTTGGTGCACAAGTATGGACACTTTTACACAGCTGGATATAATTTATCATTTCTTGAATAATGTCTATCTATTGAATCGGAATAATTCAACACCAAGTTCCTCTGGCGTTCTTTGGAAAACTCCTATAAAGGCATCTCTATAGACTTTCTCTTTCAATGGAATACTATCATTAGAATACGTCCATCTCAAGAACTCATCATATAATTCTGGCGTATTCTTAATTTCGATAATTTTATTATCTCGTCCCACTCCAATACTATTAGGATAGGCTTCTATGACATACCTCCATAATAAATCTGAATGGAAACGTTTTGTAAAAACTGCATTAAACTTCTCATCAAAGTATTGCAAAGTATCTTCAGGAAAGTAAAACTGAACTGTATAAGCCCATTTTTCCTTTTCTCCTGTTACAAAATCGAATTGAAATCTTGTAACTTGTAGACTTTTATTTATTGAATCTAATATTGATTTAACTTTTTTCTTACGATCACTGTTCTTTTCTATTTGTACATCAAAAATCGTGGCTAATTGATCTACAGATAGAGTAAAATAAGGTGATTTCCCTTGGTTTATCTTATATTTTATAAGATAAATCATTTTTGAAAGATTAAGGTAAAAATATCTATAACCTATACGATCTGGAATTTTCCTATAATCCTGTAATTCAATAAGATTATATTGAGTAAACAAGGAATCCTTGATAGCTTGATTCAATACTGCATTATATAGTCTTTTTGTTCCTTTTTTAGTCTTAAAATCTGTTTTTATATCAAATTTTGTTATTATCTGTACAAAATTATAAGAAGTACTACCATCTGAGTTTTTCATCGGAAATGCTAAATTCTCAATTCCTAACCGATATAAAGCTGCTTCAAAAACAGTTTCAATGGGATGTACAATTTCGCTTCCATCCGCTTCTTGACGGACATAATGAGGCATACGTTTCCCAAACAACTCTTGTATTTGTTCTTCCGATAATTTTCTATGCAATTTTGTTCGGTCATATCCCATTGCATTACAAAAGTCATTTATTGAAAACCAATTATCGCCAAATAAGTTTTTCATTTGATTGTTGGCTAAATAAACTATTAAATCAAGAGCTACACTTCCTCCTGATTCATATAGCCTATCGATCAATCCAGAGTTATAGTTCTCACTAAGAGTCCTCGGAAAGCGGCTTAATTCTTTATTTTCCATATTTGTTTTCAATTTTTTGAGCAGCATCAATTATTATCGTTTCCATCAGTGATTTGACTGACCTTCTTTCGTCTTTGGCTTTTGCAGCTAAAATAGAAATAATACTAACTGGAATGTCTAATAGCTTTCTTTGACTTTCAATTTGCTTCTCTTTCAAGGTTTTATTCATAATCAATATGTTTCAGATTTATATCTATATTTGCAGTCTATATGACTTTACAAAGATAGTAATATATATAGTATATATATAATTTATATATCAATTATGAATTGTTTAACGTTTAAAAAATAAAAAATGATGGATCAAACTTTAGAAGAAGCTTTCAGAACATTAATCAAACAAAGAAAATGGTATATTAACTCGTTCCGTTCCCCTGTTCAAGCCATATATGATAAAGCGAAGTTTCTAAAAGGTCAAAAAATTCCGGAAGAACGAATAAGAGAATATCTATCCTCCGCAGGTTGGAAATGTATTCAAGAAGAAAAATGGAAGAAATTATAATTTCACTTTTTTAACTATATTTTCTTTGTTTAATTAAAAACTTATTAGACTTTTGCATTCAAATAAACGAACGTTTTTTTAAACTATTTTCATATATAAACTTGTATGCTACAGACTAAAAGAAGTCAATTTACGAAAACATACTTTAGGAAAAAGAGTAGGGGAGTCTACTCCATCTAACTCTATAAATTGCTAATTAGTGTTCAATGTGCTATATGCCATCAACCAACTATAATCAATATATACTATCCATCCATAATTATCCTCCAATCATTTTAGTTATTTGATTTTCAAAAATATATCTTTCAAATGAGATATACCAATATCTTCTACACTTTTTTGATACAGAATTTCATTTTCATATATCGCTTCTTCGATACCAACCAATCATACAAGTATGAGGAAACTCTTCCCAACCTCCAGCTATTTTCTCTATTAAATATTGACGAACATTCATTTCGAATGAAAAATATTCTAAATCATGACATAGCCGGCTATAATTTTTTTGTGCAACAAATCTCCTCTCATCTTCCACATAATTATTACCTTTTATAACATTACAATGAGGACAAACAGCAGCCCAATACTCAGATTTAATGAATTTACTAAATCTATATTCTATTGGAGTAATCAATGGTTCTTCCTGCCTCAATTGTTCCACAACAGGTTTAATTTGTGCAATATCTAAATCATCCAGCTCCGCAATTAGTACTATTTGATTGAAATATTTCCAATCTGAATTGTCCCAAGAATGAAGCTTCTTATTCGGAAAAACTATTCCTGTAACAACTTTCCTTATTTTATGACATCTAAAACATTCTTCTGTCATTACTTCTATATTTGCCAATTGTTTCCCTACCTTAATGCCTTTATAAACCAGTCTACCTTGCCATATATCACGAATAATATCCCGAATCGACTCATAATCATAGTAAGTGTCCAGTCCTCTTATCATCGGTTTAAACTTATTCTGACTATCATATTCTATAGATAAGTAATTAGGACTTGACAAATTAAGATCTTCTGCGATAAATATTGGTAAATCTGTTCTATTCGCATTTTCATAAATAACAATGAGCATACATTTTTTGGAAAGAATGTAATTTCTCAATTGTATAAGTTGCAATTCAGTACTTTTATCTAATACTATAGAAGCAGGTAAAACTATTATATTAATCAGTACATCATATCCGTTTTTCTTTTTGGAGAAAAAAGCAAATCTTACCTTATACGGTGGTTTACCTAATAATTTATGACTCGGTATTATGATACAATCAGTAGGTAATGCTTTTAAAACCTCTTGTTCTATTATCTTTTCAAAACCGATATTCATACTAATTCGTTTTTTACTGATCTTCTTACCTACTCTTCTGGATGGATTAAGAGCTACATTACTATTCCAAAGTAATATATTGATAGTTAAATCCTCCTTCGCACCACCAACCATTTTGTTGCCCCTCGCTATTACTTTCCAATCTCTTATCAGCATCTGCACCCTTCCAGCGCTGTAGCTCTGAGTCGGAATCACTACGCATCAGTATCCAGATGTTAGTTCCTTCAGCTTTATAATAAAACGAAACCTGAGGACAATATTTTTTAGGATATGTTCTTTCCTTTGTTATCTGACAAGAGATCATTCCCTTATACTCTTTAGTATTGGCTGATAAATCAATATTCGCACGCCCAATCTCATCTTCCCAAGTAAATCCATCATCATTTGAATTAGCATTAAATTCACCAGTAAAAGTTCTATGCCATACGGCTTTGATTTCGCCTTTTAAAACTACGTTTGCCCGGTTAGTCATGGTATATTCCATGTTGAAAGGCTTATTCAATTTAGCGAAACGAATCAAATTATCAGCACTTGAAAATCCTTCCATATTCATTGACTTGATAGATGGAATGGTATTGTCGGCCTGAACAGTAAACATCCAATCTCTTTCTTCTGAATATCTATCTGAAGGGATTATCCATGTGTTTTTACCTTCTTCCTTTAAAATCATTTTCAGACGGTATGTACCAGGAGCGGCGGTAATGAAGCAAGGAACTTTTAAAGTTATAAAATAATTCTTTCCCTCACATTCAAAATAATATGAAGGAAACTGTTCTACCATTTTATCACCTTGCCAGAGAGTGTATTTAACACGTCCTTTCCAAGTGGCAGTTCTGGAATTTACCACACCTCTAAAAGTATATGATTCTCCTGATACAATAGTACGGCCATAGGGAGTATCATCATTCTCAACATCCACAACTCTATAATATGCAGAGCCGGGCTGTGTATGATCCTCGATCTGAATGTTATCGTCCTTACCGTAATTAGTCCAGTAGTCTACATCGAGTTCAAGATCCGGATGCTCTTCCGGAACTTTACCCAGGTTAAGGGTATAGGTGTATTCCTTACCGGCTTCCCAGATGTGAGACTTAGGTATGTCCCAAACATAGATCTTATCATCTACAGTGATCTGGAAACGCATGTTCCCTGAAGCTGCACCAACCACCGCAGGCAACATGATCATCTTTGTTTTCTCTAATTCACTATCATCAAGATGAAGATTTGGCTCAACGGAATAAGTTGCCGGTGATCCTGATCCCGTAACCTTACCGGTGGCAATATTCATTGTTCCGGAGTGCTGCACATCTAACACCTCGACCTTAGTTAATTTTCCCTCATGCTGGTAGTCGTTCTTCCTGATCCGGACGGACACCAGGGCAAGAGCATGTTTCATTCCTATCTCAGCAACAGGGTTGTCCTGGTTAACGGTAGCTTTTCGGGCATACAGATAGTCTGTTTGTGAAGCGATCTCTACCGGTACGGCTGTACCGTCTGTAACCTTACCGGAATAAGGGTAGTAACCATAAGCGACACCCGGTTCTGTGATCGAGATCTCTCTATCAACCTTCCAACCGCCCCGATATGTTGCAGGAATATTAGCTGAATTGACATCATCCTGGTAATTACTACCTAACTCACCATTCGTCAGGAACAGCCCGATACGGTCGTTATCGGTAAATTGGGTGATAATCCCCCTGGTGGCCACAACTTCCATGCCCGCGATGGTAGGGTTAACTCCCAAGTACACTAACTCTGGTACTGGTGGCTCCGGATCTGGATCAGGGGTAGGAGGAACTACTGGTAGCTCGATAACATCCTTAGTACAGGCCAACACAGTAAGGCTTAATAAGGCCAGTACTGTTACGTTTTTAATTCTTATTTTCATTCTCATTTTAATTATATATTTGTTTCGTTGTGGTATGAGTGGAGTGCAAATTATGCACCTCATAATCATATCATTTCCTGAACCCTATAGGATTCCGGGGAAAATCTGTTAACTTTTTCTGCGTTTGCAGTTCGGCCAGCGTTTGGTTGATCAGCTCCAGCTGCGTGCGAGTATCATCGTTAATATCGTTATAGTCAGCGAAAACTTCTTCTATATACTCCTTCAGCTCTTTCATTTGATTCTCTAACACCCCTATGCGATCTACCGGTGGGTTACTCAATACATGCCGCACTGTTACAAAAGCACGCATTATACTCATATTTATCTGAATTGCAATTTTAGAATTAAGCACACTACTAAGCATAGCTACTCCCAATTCAGTAAAAGCAAAAGGATTACGTCTCAATCCCATTTTAATAGAATTGGATATCACAATTTGTGATTTCCAATTCTCTAATTCCTCATCTGTGATTTGAAACATAAAATCTTCAGGAAAACGATCTATATTACGTTTTACAGCTTGGTTCAATGCTCGCGTTTCCACTCCATACATTTCTGCCAGGTCACGATCCAACATTACTTTCTGCCCCCGGATCTCATATATCTTACTCTGTATTAATTGTAAGTCCTTCATTATCAGGCCATCTTATTATTTGATTTATTTGTTCTTATCACTCTCATGGAAATAACGTATTGCATCATTCACATACCGGGAAGCATTAGGCTGTTGGCTAAGTATGGCCGCTACATCTTTTTCAATATAAAATGTTTTGGCCACACAATCATTCAATCTTGGCCTACGAGGTATATTATGATCATCAAGAATGCGATAAAGCGTTTGGGAGTATCTGATCCCGGTTTGTTTCAAGATATCACTGATCGAAACATCACCCCGTTGGTACAAGTCAATAACTTGCTTTTCTTGATATGGCGACGTTGTTTTTCCTCGTGGCATTATATTCTGTTTTTATTTACTTGGTTTCAAAGATAATACAAATTTACCTTTGTGCCTTATTTATAGTAACAAAGATAGTGTTTAATAATATAACCAACAAATATATCACTATATTTTATTATATAATAATGATATATTTAATACTATTTATACATATCTATATTCTATAGAAAATTCAATATTGGGCTAATTTTCCCTTTTTGATCACTGTGTATCTTTTCCCAGCTCATTTTATGGAAGGTTATTTTTTTCGGTTTACCGCCCTAAGAGAATATCGTTCCTCTAACATTCTCACAGGACGCAACACAAAGTGGACGATGTGGCGGATGGTAAATATGACTGGAAAATAATGCATAACATACAAAAAATACGTAAATGACAATAAATAGCGCAATTTCCATCTTTCTGAAGCTAATGTCATCCTATTCCATAAAAATATATTATTTTTGCATACATATAATTGATAATTTAAACTTTATATAATATGATGGGTATCAAGTATTTTGCAATATTGATCATATTCATGCTCTCCACGCAATTCGTTTGTGCACAAGATGTTATAGTGCAAAAAGATGGCAGTACGGTATTGTCAAAGGTAATCGAGGTTGGAAAAACAACCATAAAATACAAGAAATGGTCTTATCAAGATGGTCCAGACTATGTCTTATCAGTAGATGATATTATTTCTATCAATTATCAAAATGGTGATAAGGATACATTTTCTACTTTTCTGAAAGATGATGATTCTGTTAATATTGCAGATGACAATACAATAGAGATGGGAAGTACTACATTACCAGACAATAATAATCCATCACTATTAAACATATATAATAGCGTTATAGGCTTCAGGGATAAGAAGAATAGTGGAAAAATTGCAAAAGATGGATTATGCAAATTTGGAATAACTAGAAATTCTGTGCTATCATCCAAAGATTTAGAAATTTCAATTATTCGCTTACCAAAATTTCGTTATTGCTGTCAATATGGGATTATTCTAAAAAATAAATCCAAACATCCTATCTATATAGATCTCGGAAATACCTTTAAAATTACATCCAATGGTGTTTTTGAAGTATATTTTGATAATTCAAGGCAAGTGACTGTAAATAAAGGAGGTGGCAGTGGTGTCTCCTTGGGGTTAGGCAGTGTTGCAAATGCATTAGGAATAGGTGGAGTTGTTGGAACTTTGGCAAATGGAGTTGCGATAGAACAAAAATCAGAAAGTTCTACATCAATAAGCTACTCAAAACAGCGTGTCTTAGTTATTCCACCTTTGGGTAAATGTTTTTTATCTGAGCATGAAGAAGTCAGTACAAAAAAAGATACAGAATATCTCTCACATGGAGAACAATATTGTATAAAACTTGGAAAGAAACTGATTAATAGATGGGAATCACTTCTATTTACAGAAGAAAATAGTCCTTGGAAGCAAAATTACATCGTAACATACTCTGATAATGAATCCTTCTCAACATATAAAACTGTAGAGTTTGGGGTATATATTCAACAGGTTTTTGGCACGAAAGGTTTATGTTTATATGGAGATGACACAAATAGAATTACAGATATTATGAATGGTTTATTTGACAAAGATTGTCAAAACCAAATAATAGTTGAATGTTTCTTTTCAAAAGACATATAGTCTACAATTTAATCCGCAAAGCAAAATAGCATAGCTAACATCTTGAATGTATTGCTTCTATTTAACATATTATATATGTAATAAAAAATAAACAAAATTATAGATTTGCTTATTTAGGGATATTCAGTAAATACCTTTAAAAATAATATGGTATATGGAGATGACTTGCTAATATTATCTCATATACCATTTTTATTGTATTTTTCTCTCTGACCTAAAATCTTATCCATTTAGGTATGATGTTCCGGAAGAAGCCTACCAACTTCTTCTAATAGATTCTTTATAATCATGCTATGCGGTTTTCCTCTGTCTGTTTTTGATTTTATCAATCATCAATATGGCGTTTGCTGTATGTATTCCAAAGAAAATCCACAGGATTTCCGACTTCCTGTTCCGTGCTTTGATTTTCGATAACGAGTAATGCTGTTTTTGTGTACCGAAACTGCTTTCGAACCTGGTAGCTCTTTCCCTTAAGAGTTCACTCCTGAGAATCTTTCTCACCTCCTCGTCTTTTGTAGTTCTTCCCTTGCATACAAAGGATGTCGATATCCCATTTTTGTACAGAACTTCCTGTTGGCATTATTGGCGTATATGGAATCGGCAGCAACACATCTTATTACCTTTACATTCATCAGCTTCTGATGCATACGGATACAGTCCTTCAGACGTATGCCCTCATTTAATGCCTTGAAAGAGATATGCTTGACGAACAAGATCCCGTCTATCTGTATGTTGCCCGCCTTTGCACCGAACTCGACAGATTTTGTCTCCTTACCCCTTACGATAGGGCGTACAATATGACTTTCATAACATGTGGCGTCGGCCATACATATGTGAAGGTTCTAAAGATAAGGTTTCCAGTGTGAGGCAAAAATCTTCTGAAGGGAGTCAATGCCAAGATGGGATGCAATCTCATTACGAATAGCACTGATTAACTTGTAGTTGGTATATGACAGGATTTAAGATGTTCTACCAACAGCCTGTCAGAGAATTCGGTGTAAGCCTTCAGTACCATAAGGGCGATCTTCACTGAAGGACTGAAACAGTTCCTACGTCCCAAGCGGTGTTGGGACAAGCCTATCTCTTTGGCTAATACTCTCAAACGGAAATACGGAATGAAAACTGCCAAATTTACTCCCATAAAAACTCTTACGATATGTTTCCAGAATATCGAATTCTGGAAACTCAAAAATTGGGTAGATTTCTGAAATATTTTGCATCTTCGCCATATCTTAGTTTGGATATTTCCTCCGTTTTGGCTGTCGAACCTTATTTTAGAGGGGAATGCCTAAAGATACCCAAAAGCCAACTAATGCGCAATACTTTAAGTATAAATTAGTTGGCTAATTTTATATGATTTACTGAACATTCCTACTTAAATATTTGACAAAAATCATTTGCTAAATCATATTATTTATATATTTTTGTTTTCAAAAAGTACTTTTTAATTGATAATCGATTATGGTAACAAATAAATTACATCTCACTTGGCTGGCTGCATTGATGGCTATCGGGTTACCAGTTTCTTCTATCTGCGCCCAAGAAGAGAAGATGTATGTGTACTTCTCAGATGGAACAGAACAAGCGTTCAATCTGAACAATTTGCGTAAAATTACTTTTTCCGAACAAAGCATCAGCATCTTTTCTACAACAGATGAATTTTCGGCTATACCCTACAATTCCGTAATTGCCTTCAAATCAAAAAGTACCGCAATAACCGAGGTAAAAGAAACAGATATAAAGCTTTATTGGCTAGCAAATGATCTGATGGTTGAAAGTAATATGGAAATATCTGTAATTGAGGTGTATAACCTTCAAGGAACACTATTGATTCAAAAAGATGTAAAATCATTGTCAGCAACCATTCCTCTATCGTCTCATCCTACAGGACTATATATAATCCGTATATCGACTAAACCAAGTGTACACGTGTATAAGGTAATTAAAAAATAAAGAAATGAGAGAGTCAACTATTAAATCATTCTTTTTGATTTTGTTCCTTTCATTGGTAGGAACTTTTATTTCTGCACAAAACAAAATATTGCAGATTTATAAAGATGGAGATGTGACAAATGCCATAGAAGTATCACAAATCGACAGTATAAAGTTTGTCGACCGTAACGACTTTAACAAAGGGGTTGTAATTAATGGAACCCGTTGGGCAACATGTAATGTCGATGTTCCCGGTAGTTTTACCACTTCTCCCGAAAGTGTAGGCAGATATTATCAATGGAATCGTTCAAAGGCTTGGGCTGCTACCGGATCGGTCGCCAATTGGGATGTTTCGATCCCGCCAGGTAACACCTGGGAAAAATCAAACTCTCCTTGTCCTGCCGGATGGCGTTTGCCTACCCAAACGGAAATTCAGTCGCTTATAAACTCCGGAAGTACCTGGGTTGTAAAGAATGGAGTAAAAGGCCGCCAGTTCGGTAGTGGTACCAATACTATTTTCTTGCCGGCAGTAGGTAATCGCTACCGTAGTGACGGTACAATTACTTCTTTCGGATATTACGGTGAATATTGGAGTGGTACGCAATTGGATAGTAATCATGCCTATCTCTTGTTTTTTGGCAGTGCCAACACAATGCTTACCAATGACTACCGGAATTCTGGGTTGCCTGTGCGCTGCGTAGCGGATGAATCTGCGCCAATAGCGGTATCGAGTATCAACTTGGATAAAACCGATCTTCCACTTAATGTGGGTGAAAGCTATACGTTAATTACAAGCATATTGCCAATCAATGCTACAGACAAAACAGTAACTTGGATAAGCGGTAATACTTCTGTCGCTACGGTGGATAAGCACGGAAAGGTAACAGCGATAGCATCCGGAGAAACAATGATCACGGCAAAGGCTGGAGATAAAACGGCCATTTGCTCCGTTAGTGTTAGTGATAGCAATGTTCCTAACAACGGTATAATAATCAATGGTATTAAGTGGGCGACTTGTAATGTAGATGCTCCCGGTACTTTCGCAGCTAATCCCGAATCGTCCGGCATGTTTTATCAGTGGAATAGCGAAATCGGTTGGAGTATTACTGATCCTATGACCTCTTCGCCAACGGGGTATTCTTGGGATGGTTCTCAAGGCACTAGTATTCCGCAGGGAACGATATGGGAAAAAGTGAACGATCCTTGTCCTGCCGGTTGGCGAGTACCGACACGAACAGAAATGGAATCTCTTATTAAAATGGGGAACACCAGGACAGCTAAAAATGGCGTAAACGGATTTCAATTGGGAAGTGGAAATAATGTCATTTTCCTGCCTGTTACGGGAAGCAGATTCTCCTTTGACGGTAAGCTTTTTAGTTCGGAATGGAGCGGCAACTATTGGAGTAGTACTCCGAATTATAACATTGGTGGAGCCGTATTCAGTTTAACTTTTGATGAAAAGCGCGGAGTAAGAGTGACGGGTGCCAGCAACCAGAAATACGGATACTGTATTCGTTGTGTGGCGGACGGCTATGTTCCAGTTTCAAGTATTAGCTTAGACAAAACTATTCTTTCGCTTAAAGTTGGTACTTATGGAAAGTTAACACCTACCGTGTTACCAAACAATGCCACCGACAAAGCTGTAATCTGGACGAGTAGCAACAGTTCTGTGGTGACGATAAACAACAATACCGGAAGTGTGTGGGCTGCCAGTAAAGGCACAGCTACGATTACCGCCAAAGCCGGTGACAAGACAGCCACTTGTTCGGTTACCGTTTACGGTACGGCTGTAATGAATGTCAGCTTAGATAAAACAGAACTTACGCTTAAAGTTGGTGAAAGCTACACTCTGTTGCCTACTATATTTCCATCTGATGCCACTGACAAAACAGTGACTTGGACAAGTAGTAACCCTTCTATAGCCTCGGTAGACATAACAGGGAAAGTCCTTGCTACTGCGGTAGGAACAACGACTATTACTGCAAAAGTTGGTGGAGTTACAGCTTTCTGCTTAGTCACCGTTGGTAGTGAAGGTGGCGGCAGCGAGGATATAACCGATAAAACCTTTAACTCTGCCCAGCTTTATTATTACGGTAATATGTCTTCCAATACGACGTATTTCCGTTTAAGCCTATTTAATTATCCCTCTGCCGATAATGAGGGTCTTGTCATTGAAGGTTTCTGTGAAGCGGCATATACTTTTGCAAATTTTAAACTGGATACCGGAACTTATGCTTTTTCTCCCACATACGGTGTTGCCAAAACATTTATTGAGGGTGAAATTTTTGGTGATTGTTCTATAAAATGTAATTTCATGGGGACATATTACTACAAGCCGAACAATTATGTCCTTGTTGATGGAGGTACCTGTACGGTGTCATTATCAGGAAATACATACACTGTTACTACTAATTTTAAGGGTTATAGTAAAAACTCATTTGTTGAAAATATTTGTTTCAAGTATACGGGTGTACCTGAAAAAATAGACTTTTTTAAATAGATAACTTTTGAATAGAAATGAACTGTAAAAAATGGATTTGAATGCAAAGACCATTCATAATGGGGTTGTCAGAGGTTTCTGTGCTTGGTGTTGGAACAATGCGCTGCCTGTGATAACACCCACACATAGGAAAGACTAATCAAATATGCAGCCGTTTTCACTATATTTTTTCAAACTTATAAAATTTTTCAGACAGAAGCTACAACTTCTTAAATATCTTTATAGACACATTTATGATTACAATCAGAATCACCTAACTATTGAAATTAGTACTGGCAATACATTGAGACGCAGGATGAGATGCCTACAAGAATCAATGAGTTGAAGAATCCTGTAACTGTTGTTTCACTCAATATCAATGAGATGTCTATACGTGGTTATCACATAAAACTCCGGTATATTGTGGTCTTTATTATCGCTATTATAATGTGGGTTGTTACCACTTCTGTTAGTAGCATGAAGTATAAAGAAGAATCTTTTGCAAATTATTCGATGAATCGGGCAATGAAAGAACTGTGTGAAAGAGAGTAATATTCTTTTTTGAAGTAAGACATTTTTTTTAATAAGTACATTTGTACTGATAAAACTAAAATAATTTAGCCTATGGAATAGTAAAAAACAAACGTTTTCCGAAAGCCTATGTAACTTTGCTTGGAGATTTACAATAGAATTAATAATCACGAAAAAGCGTTCCATTCTGAACTTGACATATAAATATTGAGTTTCTGGCTCTTGTTCTTTTAATCTTGAATACCGCCAATCATTCATCCACAAGAACAAGCTGATTGGAGGTTCACTTTCATAAAGCGTGGATCATTCGGTGCTTGTTGTAGATAAAGCTCATTTGGCGGTAACCTAAAATAAAAACAGGCAAAGAATGGTTGTACGCCTTTTTATATACAAAAAATCATTATCTAATGGATAAAAGAATATTTTACCTTCTTTTTTTCTTTGTCTTTTCCTTTACCCATACATTTGCACAGGAGACAAATAGGTATTATAAAAAGAAATACCGAAACCTAAGTTTTACAACCACGACCATGCGTCAAAACAATGCTCCCGATTTAAAGAGCAACTACGGAGCGGCTTTCACCGTGGGACGCACATTCTACCTCCACAAGAACTCGATAGCCAGAATGCTACGCTTCGGCATAGATGCCACGTGGTTCGATTTGAATTATGCGAATTATAAGATAGAACATATTACACATTGGGAAACAAACGAATACGACTATCACCAAGGAGAAGTTTCTATGCAGGTTGGTCCTTCTGTGGTACTTAATCCTGTGAGCAAGCTGAATATTCATGCTTATTTCCGCTATACCCCTACGTTCTCTGTACTTTATGCCGATGATACGTTCTACGGTAATTATGCTACGCTTTTCGTAGGAGGTGGTTCGGTATCGTATGGCGTGATAGGTGTGGGCATTGAGTCTCGCTTCGGCAGTTGCAACTATAAGGAGTTTGATATTGACAAAGAAGAAGATTCTGGTACAATGAAAAAGAAACTCAGCGGCTGGCGGGCTTATGTTACATTTAGATTTTAATTTTATAAAGGTGCAATGAAAAAGAAAATTGGATTTATTCAAATATTGGCGATTATGGCTGTGCTGATAGGATGTCATACGAATGTGATAGATGAGACTGGTAATAATAACAATGAAGTGAGAAATGTTGTGATCAGAGGTTCTGTTAGTATTGACGAGAAAGAATTGTCTGTTCAAACAATTATGGGAGCAAGTCGGTTAGATGGAGGAAATTTTGAAGTACCTTCCATTTCTAACGAAATGCCACATTTGTTATTTGTGGATGATGATAATGGGAATACTATATTGATGGCTCGTGATTATTATTCATCTGAAGAGCATATTAATATTGATGCACAAAGTACAGCCATAGCTTTAATAACATTACATCCATTATTTGTTCCTATAAGTGGATATGATTTTCAGGAATTAGTATCTTTGATTACTAATTCGAGCAATTATCAAGAGTTTTATAATGTAGTTGCAACATCAATAGCGAACAGGCAGAATATTTTTGATAGCAACAATGTGGAGTTATTATTAGCTACAAATAACCTTTTGGAAGATATCTGTGGAAGCAACAATGTAACAACACGCTCATATATTTCAAATTGGGAACTTTTGAATATAAACAATCCTTATCCCTTTTTAATAAAAGTTGATAATGATATCATGAGTGTCACTAACATAGCGTTGTCACCTAGATATGATGGAACAATATCTCATCCTATTCTAGGAATACAAGAATTAGAAATTCCTTCAAGAAATGGTTATGGAGGATGGGAATTAATAAAACAAGCAGCTTATGGATGGTCATCTGGTACAATCGGAGATTTAGCGAATGGAGAGCCCGTAAAATTTAAGTTTACTGAAGAAGGAGAATATAAGTTTCATTTCGTAAGAAATGAATGGGACTATTATTGGCGCGTAATCAAGGATGTATTACTGGAATTTGGTTTGCCTAAGGCTCAAGAAGCATTTTTAGATAAATATATAAATGACATTGCAGGAATAGCACAAATGAATGGTATGTTGGCGGTTGCTCCTGGAACAGATCCTGTTGACGCAATTCATGGGCTTGTTGATGTAACTGTTACATACTTTCTAAACATAAAAGGAACTCCCGAAGGAGCTAAGTTTTATGAGAAATTTCCAAATGCTGAAGAAAATTTAAAAAAAGGTGCTAATATTCTGAAATTTTACAAGTTAATTAAAGGTACTAGTAATGCTTTGTTGAGATTAGGATGGAGAATGAAAGCTCCCGAATATGTAGATTTTTGCCTTTGCTATTATGGAGGAGAAGTCAGTTCTTGTACTCAGAGAAACTTAATACCAGTAAGACATACTAATAATCAGGAAGGTTTTTCTAATCAAAGATTATTACTACCTATTCAAGTTTTAGCTATGCCGATAGCAGAAGATGGTACTAATATTGAAAGTAATTATCAGAAAGTGAAATTTGAAGTTATATCTGGCGGAGGGAGTATTTCGGAAACCATAGTTGATACTAATGAAGAAGGATTTGCTGAAACTTATTGGACACTTGGAGAGAAAGGCGAACAAAAAGTAAGAGCTGTTGTAATAGATATAGTTACGGGGGAAGAAGTGTCAAATGAAGGAATATTTTCTGCTAAAATAAAAGAAGATGCAGATTTAACTATTCGTTTAGATTGGCATAAACTTAGTGGAGATACGGATATTGACTTACACGTAACAGATCCTTATGGTGAAGAAATAGCATATTATAGTCCGTATTCCGCGTCTGGTGGATGGTTGGATAGAGATGATGTCGTAGGACCTGGACCAGAGCATATATCTTGGACTAAAGCACCTGCTGGTGTTTATTTAGTTCAGGTGCATTATTATGATAGTGAAAGTAAAGCAGTAACCAGCTATAATGTAACAATTAACACCAATGGACAGACTTACGGACCATATAAAGGGTCTATCGGCTATGACCAAATGGTGACAATTGGTACTATTACGATGCCGGAGGGATCTGTTCTTACACGTTCGACACCGGTATTTACTCCGATAATGGAAACTCAACAAAATAAAAAGGTATATCCTCCCAAAAAATAACTTATCGAAAGAGAGAACACTTTTGCAATGAAAGTGATTCTTTATATAAAATATTCTTTCAACATACAATATAAAATAATTGATTCTATCTTCTAAACCAATTTACTTTATATTGTATGTTGAAGCACTTCTTCGAGAACACAGATGTCCAAATGGTGTGATAAAACGAAACATTCGTGTTTTACAGAATCCCCTTATTTATCTTATAACTCTTCTTTTACCCAAAATGATCCTGCATCCATTCGTCCAAGCCAATATCTGTACGTTCATTTACATAACGGGTAAATGAAAGCATCGATTTACATTGTTCAAGGCCTCTTTCCCTCATATCCGCAACAATATTGGCGGGTAATCCTTAAAGCCATTCCTCATAATACAATTTCAGGCTGTCCTCGTTCTTGGGCGTATTGGCCAACTGATGGTATCGATAAGCAGCATTCCCATATCGGAAAACGCGTGCATGAAATTCACGTTCCTCTTCAGAGCAATTTTTCAAAAATTCCTCTTGTGCCTTCTGACATTCCGGATCAGGATGTTTCATCGTCAAGTATTTATAATCGGTTTACTCTATATCCTTTTCTGTATTAAAGTACAGAAATCTATATTACAAATATACCACTTTATATTGTAATTATAGTTCTTACAAGCACATTTTTACATCCGGAAAAACATATAACATGATCCAGAAGGAGAACTGGTACTTTCAGCCAGGTATCCCCCCAACTCTCATGTCACACAGTTTAAAATAGCGGTTAAATTGCTTTTATGTTTTTTCGAATCAAAAAAAAACAAGTAAAAGATAAATTTAACAGCAAATTATACATGTTTTACTTGTATTATTTACTATTTTCTTATAGCTTTGCAGGCATGATTGAAAATATAAAAATAAATATGAAGTGTTTATTTGGCTTAGGTGGTGCAGAAAAGGATTTTTTGAGCCGCCTTGAGAAGATATTCCAGCCTATCCAAAGAACGGTAAACGTCAGTTCTGTTGCAAAGGTATTACACATTCGTAACGAAGATATAATGATTATCTTGGCCAACAATGGAGTAAACATAGGTTCCGGGTATTTAACTAAACTTACAGAAAACCATTTAGAGATACTTTGGAAAGTATATAGCAAAAAAATGAACAGCTATGTTTCCAAATCACTCAATAAAGCATATTATAATGAGAGATGGTCGGATGATCTAATCCTATTCTATACACACTTTAACAAAAAAAATCATAGTAGTGAATTGGAGGTTCCCCAATATAGTGAAGAGCTATTCAATTCTTATTACACAAACACGTTTGAGTTTAAGAAATGCAATTTCTCTTCTTATATAAATATTCTTCACGAATACTCACAAAAAGCCACATTAGATAAATGGTTTGAGATAGATTCTGAAAAATTAAGAAAAGAATTTTTCGACCTTATTTATTATGAGGATGATAAAATATCCTCATTCGAAGGCAAAGAGCCGATCATTGATGAAGCATCTATTTCTTTAATATTTAATGAAATAAAAAATGAAGCGAAACAAAGCCGGGAGATACTATCTAAAATAATAAGAAAATTATCTTTTAAGATAAAGACTAAAATCAAAAAAAGATGTAATACAGTTTTTTCAATTGTTATTCAAATCATTTTATCTTGTAGATACTATATATTTACAGATGATGATAAACATCCAGAAGCAGAATATAAAGTCTGTGCTTCTTTTGGATGATATTATCTGGGGAAGCTTTAGTAGTTATAATACATATATAATTAACATCCCCAAAGAAATGAAAGGAATTAATGAACTAATAAAAGCAATAGAGGAAAGTGATCTTTCCGCAGAGAATAAAATAATATTAATAGATAAGTTAAATAAACAAGAACCTGATTTGAAGGGAGTTGTAGAGCTTCTAATATCATTCTGCAATCTTAGTCGGGGAATCCTTGATTTATTTAATATGTAATTTAATAAAAATATGGATATTGGAACAGCAATAAAAACATTGAGAAAAGAAAAGAAAATCAGTCAGAAAAAACTGGCAGAAGAATGTAATATTTCAGTTAATGCTTTATGTCAAATTGAGAAAAATGTCTCATTCCCCCAAAAAAGCACAATATGCAAAATATGTACAGTTCTTGGTATACCGACTTCTTATCTCTTATTCTTTTCAATATCTGACGATGATGTACCTGAAGATAAAAGAGCGGTATTTAATTCTCTAAATTCAGCAATAAAAGGTTTATTGTTAGAATCATAATATTATGTAGAAATAAAAAAAGGCACTTATAATGAGAAACCCTTTTTTTAACATCTACATCCAATAATGTAGAAACGCATTGATTAGTAACGTGTTAGTATAATTGGTCAGTACGGTCTAAAAAGCTGTACGAACATAATTTGTAGAGAACCCTATTCTTTCATGTAGGCTTCTATGTAGGTTAATCAGTATTGAATAATGCCTACTCATACAAATTAAGTGTAACAATTAACTAACACGTTATTATTATGTATTCGATTAACATCCGGGGTAAACAGAATCCCAAAGACACAAAAATGGTGAAGCTGGAAATGATTTTCTTCAAGACCGGCTATGCCAGGGTCCCTAAAGTGCTGAACATAACAGGACTGTTGAAAGATTGGGATGCCAATGCCCAATGCTTCAAAGTAGGCAGCCCGGAAGCAACAACAAAAAACAAGCTGCTTTTCGATTTGCGTACCAAATACCATCACGTTGTCGAGACATGGGAGATAGAGGGGCGTAACTGGTCGCCCGTACAACTGTCGCATTGCTTCGACGAGGTGAAGCAGCAACAAACGGAAACCAAAGTAAAGTCCGTCCAGCAAATGATTGATTCCCTCGAAGCCATGTTCATGGAAAAGAAGCGAATCAAGAACGGGCAAATTGTGGACAGCAGCACCAATGCCAAACAGTATCCAAGACTGAAGAAAGCATTACAGGATTTCACCAAAGAGAAGTATAACCGAGCCTTCTCTACGTATTTCTTTCAAGACATAACCGAACAATTTCTGCTCGATTTCTCCTTTTGGATAAAACAAAAAGGCATAGAAAATGGAAACAAAGGAGGATTGACCTCTAAGCTACGCCGCTTGCGTGCTGTCTGCAACTACGCCCAAAAGGAGAATATGTACGGAGTGGATATGAAAGCCTTTGAATGCCTCGGCAATGACATCAAGTGGGGAGAAACCACGTCGAAAGCCGTTTCCGACAAGGTCATCGAGAAAATAGCCAACATAGACCGTAGCCTGTTCACCAATAAGGAGCAACTGCATCTGGACTTGTTCTTGTTCAGTTACTACACGGGAGGCATGGCAAACGTGGATGTGTCGTAAAGCTCCAGCCGACGGGTAAGGGCGATGACATCGAAGATGCCTTCGCAGAGAATGACGATGCCGGTCTGGTCGGCAATCACGGCATCGTAGTTGTAGAGCAGCTTGGAAAAGTCGTTTTCCGTAGAGTTGCGGTAACGGAGTATCTTATAACCGCCGGTGCGTCCGGCACACCGGTTATGGTTCTCGATGTCCGTCTTGCTCCACGTGTGGCGGGCAACGTAACCCACAGTATCGCCCTCGTCGATGACCGGGAACAACACGTAGTCGGCATACCGCTTGTTCAGCCTACCTGTCGTTCCGACGGGAAAATATTCGTAGTCGTCATAGCAGAAGCCCCGTTCCTTGAGGTAAGGATGCAGGAAAGTACGTTTGTAGAAGTCCGGCATAGCGACCACATCGAGGCTGTCGTCAATCTCCGGTTCTTCCTCGTCGGCAAGCAGGAAGATGTTTTCCAGCGGAGCGCCGAGCTCTGCCGTAGGAGTTATCCTCAAGTCCATGCGCCCGATGGCTTCCAGCAGCTTCTCCAATGTGCGGGTCGATGTGCCGCACGAGAAACAGTGCGCCATGAACGGCTTTTTGCGAATGGTTTCCCTACCGATGTAAATGCCGAACTTGCCTCCTTCTTTGCCGCAGAACGGGCAACGGGGAACGATGAGGTTCTTGCCGTTTCCATCCGGCTTGCCGCCCGTCTCACGGATGATTTCGGCAACGAGGTATATATGTTCTTGTCGGGATAGTTCCATGTTTCACACAAAAACGGCAAGTCCCGACAGCGAAATACTGCGAGACTTACTTTGTTCAATTATACGGGGTTAGCCTAACGGGTGGTCATCTTGTTCTCCTTCATCCGATCCTTCACCGGGAGAGGGAGAACCTGCGCCGCCCCATTCTTCCCAGAAGATGTTGTCGCTGACAAGGGTACGTGTCATGGTCGAGTCACCGCTTTTGCGGCGGGCTTCCGGAATAAAGCGTACACGGACACCGTTGATGAGCGTCGCGTTCACCTCTTCTGCCGTACTCACTCCGTTTCCGCGAGCCTGACAGGTGTAGTAGAAAGTTCCCACGCCCTCCAGTTTTACGGTACGTCCGTTTGCCATGTAATCGCCCAGTACGCCGCCGAGAGCCTTCAGCACGGCATACGTGTCTGCCGGACTGACGGTGGAGATTTCGGCCAGTCGTTTGGCCACTTCGTCCGTTGTCACGGGTTTGCCCACTGTGACGGATTTCGGATACCATTTCCCGTTAATCCTTTGCTGTTGTTTTTTGTAAAATGCCATAAATTAGAAAGTTGCGTTCTTTCCTCTGCGCATAGGGTAAGAGGCTCGTGCGGTGACGACCTTTATGCCGTCCGGTGACGGTTCGAAAGCGGTCTGGTGACGACCTTTTTCCATCTCGGCTTATGGAAGAAACAAGTTACGTCTATACCCGGGAAACTTTCTCCCTTCCCGGCATTGGGAGTTGTTTATACCGAGGAATAGACGATAACCCCAACAAAGGTTTTCTCCGGAACGGAAAAAGTGCGTTACCTGCCGTTTACATCATAGCCCACTTTCAGCTTTACGTTCTGCACCGGCATGAACTGTATGTTCATTTCCATTTTGCTATGCGGATACATCGGCGTCAGCAACGGATTGAGCATGTTCGAGTGTTCCAATGCAGAGTAGTCGAAAAGCATTTGCAGTCTCCAGCGGTCGGACAGGTCGTAGTTAATAGCCCCGACACCGCCAAAGTCCCAGCATGGTCCCGTCACGGGCAGGGTGTATCCGGAAAAATACCACCCGAGGTCTAATGAAAACCGGGTAGTCAAAGGTATATTCCGCAGGAAACGGATATAAGTCACCGAACCCCACAGAGGATAAGTCGTATGGCTGCTCAATGTGTGGAAACCTTTCCACATACTTCTCACCGAATAATCCCCGGAAAAAGGGAATGACGAAAATCTGATAGGACGGTTTCCCCAAGGCAACAGCCAAAAGTCCGTGTTTCGTACCATGAACCTGTTCTTCCCTGACGATTCGGAAACAGGGTGATTCCTTATGACATGCACGGTATCTGCCGGCATATTCTCCCGTCTGTATTTACCGGGATCTGCCAGTTTGCCGGGCAGTATCACCTTTTCTCCGGTCAAAGAGTCCGAAACCGTATGTTCCACTGTCTGGGAACAAGCCAAAAGTGCACAGCACAAACACCCTACAAAAACAACAAATCTATGTACCATATAGCAATAAAAAACAGTTTTCCGTTATTGCGCAAATGTAGGAATAAGTGCCGTCCGCTTAAAATGACATCCGGCTGAAAGGCAGGAAAATGTTTCCGAAACGTAGAATACTCCCCTTAAAATGTTTTTCGTCCCCAAGTATGCCGGGATTGCTTTCCTGCCGGTCACGTTAAAAAAGGGGACAAAATGCAAAGAACACTGAAGTTTCGGAGCGGATTATTTATATTTCAGATACGAAATTTGCCGTTTCAGTGGAACAGGTCTTATATTTGTTTCGGGAAAATACTACTTTTGAAGGTCTGTAACCTGTATGGTTGCAATATCAACAATAAAGCAACATAAATAAAAGAATGATTATATGGATAAAATTACAATCAAGTTCGATAAGTTCAAGGGGAGGTTGCTGTTTACCCCGCTTCTGAGCCTTTTATATTACCTGATAGTGTTCTTTATGGACAGGGAGTATTTCCGGGGCTTCCTCTCCGGAACGGTCGCAAAGCATTTCTATCTGCAAGATTTTATGTGGACACTCCTGTTCTGTTTCATTTTTACTGAAATATCCATATTCTATAATCGGCTGGTATTTAAGAAACTGAATATTTTCAGCCACTTCTATCAGAAAATGTTGGCCTGTTCTGTCCTGTTGTTTCTGATAAACAATGCAATAGCTTACATTGCATCGCTTTTCCTTAATTTCCTGTATCCTGCGGATCTGTCCGAATTTTACCAGGGGCTTTACATATTCGGTATGATGATAACGTTCATTTCGTGTATTTACAGCAATATGGTATATCTCGAAGCCTATCTTATAGCCGAGAACCAAAAAAAAGAAATGGAAATCAGACTGTCAAAAGAAAAAGAAGCTGCCACCAAGGCAAGGCTGAACATGCTCAGGTTCCAGTTCAATCCGCATTTCCTGTTCAACAGTTTCAGTATCCTGTCCGAACTGATTATGGAAGACCGGACGCTGGCCGGAAAATTCACGGAACATCTTTCCAAGGTATACCGCTACATCCTCCAGAACCTTGACAAGGACATTGTCTGCATTAAAGAAGAACTGAAATTCCTGGATTCTTACTTGTATATGATGAAAATCCGTTATGAGGATGCCATACATATACAGATACATCCCGAACTGGAGCATACGGAAGGTAATATTCCCCCGGCCAGTCTGCAACTTCTGGTGGAAAATGCCATTAAACACAACCGGGTTTCAGAGAGACAGCCTCTGGCTATCTCTGTCTACCGGCAGGAAGAATATATCGTGGTGGAAAATCCGGTCCAGCCGGTCCTTTCCGGCTTCGGTTCTACCGGGGTAGGATTGCAAAATATCAAGGACAGGTATTCCATCCTCTGCGACAAACTGCCTGTCATAAACAAGACGGACAGCTCGTTCATTGTAAAACTGCCAATCATTAAGACGTACTGACATGAATATATTGATTATCGAAGATGAAAAAAGGAACTATAACCGGTTAAAGCGTCTGCTGGAGGTTATAAATCCGTCTTACCGCATATCGGAACCGCTGACAAGCATTGCTGAAACGACAGAGTACCTGCGACAGCATCAGGCACCGGACCTGATACTGGCCGACATCCGCCTGTCGGACGGGCTGAGCTTTGAAGC
>ULMQ01031394.1_pt1 | contig 35990 bp, 44 predicted proteins | sample 1951701 | NCBI WGS metagenome assembly ULMQ01 (sample SAMEA4835555, study PRJEB28245) | human gut metagenome | biome: gut microbiome; material: fecal sample | place: Denmark | collected 2008
ATCGCGACGTGAAGGATACGACTTGTACGGCTCAGTTCCGCATTCTCGATCCGAAACCGGAGATGGCGGGATTTGGCGAACCGTTCTTCTTGGCATGGACCACTACTCCGTGGACTTTGCCTTCCAACACGGCTCTTTGTGTGGGTCCAAATTTCACTTATGTGGCTGTTCAGACCTATAATCCATATACAGGTATGCCGATGACGGCTGTTTTGGCTAAGGACTTGTTGAATGTGTATTTCAATCCGAAAGCCGCCGATCTGGCTCTGACCGATTATAAACCGGGCGATAAACTGGTGCCGTTCAAAGTGGTCGGCGAATGGAAAGGACCGGAACTGGCCGGCATGCATTACGAGCAGCTGATCCCGTGGGTCAATCCGGGAGAAGGTGCTTTCCGGGTAATCACCGGCGACTATGTGACGGTGGAAGATGGTACGGGTATCGTACATATCGCTCCGACTTTCGGTGCGGATGACGACCGTGTGGCAAAAGCAAGCGGCGTACCTCCTTTGATGATGATCGACAAAGATGGGAACCGCCGTCCGATGGTCGATATGACAGGTAAATTCTATCTGCTGGAAGACCTCGATCCCGAGTATGTTCAGGAGCATATGAATGCTGCCGACTATGATCCGTGGCAGGGCAAGTTCGTGAAGAACGCTTATGATGCGACCAAAGGCGAAAAAGACGAAACGCTGGATGTTGAAATCTGCATGATGCTGAAAGCACAGAACCGTGTGTTCCGCATCGAGAAGCATGTCCACAACTATCCGCATTGTTGGCGTACGGACAAGCCTGTGTTGTACTATCCGCTGGATAGCTGGTTTATCCGCACGACCGCTTGCCGCGAACGGATGATTGAACTGAACAATACGATCAACTGGAAACCGCAGAGCACCGGTACGGGACGTTTCGGCAAATGGTTGGAAAACCTTCAGGACTGGAACCTGAGCCGTAGTCGCTACTGGGGAACGCCGTTGCCTATCTGGCGTACCGAAGACGGGGCGGAAGAAATCTGCATCGGTTCGGTTGAAGAACTGTACAATGAAATTGAGAAATCCGTAAAAGCCGGGCTGATGGAGTCCAACCCGTATAAGGAATTGAAATTCCAGCCGGGCGAATATACGAAGGAGAACTACGAAAAGATCGACCTGCACCGTCCGTATGTGGATGATGTGATTCTGGTTTCCGAAAGCGGTAAGCCGATGAAGCGCGAGACCGACCTGATCGACGTATGGTTCGATTCCGGCGCGATGCCTTATGCTCAGATTCATTATCCGTTCGAGAACAAGGAAATCTTCGACGACCGCAAGGTTTATCCGGCCGATTTCATCGCCGAAGGCGTCGACCAAACACGCGGATGGTTCTTCACTTTGCATGCGATTGCTACGATGGTATTCGACAGCGTTTCGTATAAAGCTGTCGTTTCGAACGGATTGGTATTGGACAAGAATGGCAACAAAATGTCCAAACGTCTGGGTAATGCCGTCGATCCGTTCGCCACGATTGAGCAGTACGGTTCCGATCCTTTGCGCTGGTACATGATTACGAATGCCTCTCCGTGGGATAACATCAAGTTTGATATCGACGGTATCGAAGAAGTTCGCCGCAAGTTCTTCGGTACATTATATAATACATATTCGTTCTTCGCCTTGTATGCGAATGTGGACGGTTTCGATTATTCCGAACCGGATGTGGATTGGAAAGAACGTCCCGAAATCGACCGTTGGATTCTGTCGTTGCTGAATTCGTTGGTAAAGGATGTGGATGGATTCCTGGATACATACGAACCGACCCGTGCCGGACGTGCGATCTCCGATTTCGTAAACGATAACCTGAGTAACTGGTATGTGCGCCTGAACCGCCGCCGTTTCTGGGGTGGAGGCATGACGACCGACAAGTTGTCTGCTTACCAGACTTTGTACACTTGTCTGGAAACGGTCGCCAAGTTGATGGCTCCGATCGCGCCGTTCTATGCAGACCGGTTGTTCTGTGACCTGATCGCCGCTACCGGACGCGAAAAGGTTGAATCTGTCCACCTGTCCGAATTCCCGGTTTGCAATGAGGCAATGATCGACAAGGACCTGGAAGAACGTATGCAGATGGCTCAGGATGTGTCTTCTATGGTGCTGGCTTTGCGCCGTAAGGTGAACATCAAGGTGCGTCAGCCGCTTCAAACCATCATGGTCCCGGTTGTGGATGCTCACCAGCAGGAAAGCATCGAAGCCGTGAAAGCGCTGATCTTGAACGAGGTCAATGTGAAGGAACTGAAGTTTGTCGATAATGCCGCCGGTATTTTGGTAAAGAAGATCAAGCCGGACTTCAAGAAGCTGGGCCCGCGTTACGGCAAGATCATGAAGGCATTGGCCGCCGCTATCCAGGCGATGAGCCAGGACGAAATCAATGCGTTCGAGAAAGCCGGAACATTCACGCTGACCGTTGAAGGACAGGAGGCGATGATCGAACGTGCAGACGTCGAAATCATCTCCGAAGACATACCGGGCTGGTTGGTTGCGAACGAAGGCCGCTTGACGGTGGCGCTGGATATCACCGTGACGGAAAACCTCCGCAAGGAAGGGCTGGCGCGTGAGTTGGTAAACCGTATCCAGAACCTGCGTAAGAGCAGCGGTTACGACATTACTGACAAAATATCCGTCACTGTCCTTTCGAACGATGGGATGGACGAGGCGATCAAGGACTTCAATTCCTATATCGCAAACCAGGTGTTGGCTGTATCAGTGGAAATTACGGATGTGATCAGCGACGCGACCGAGATGGATTTCGAAGACTTCAAGCTTTCGGTCCGGATCGAAAAAGCATAAATATTCAATGAATAATGAATAATTAATAATGAACAATGGAAGAATTGCTTATATTTGTGGGCAAGAGAAAAGGAAATCTTTCTCATTGTTGAATTATTCATTATTCATTCTTGATTGTTAATTATTAATTTAAATGAACCATGGCAGAAAAGACAAGATATTCGGATGCCGAACTCGAGGAGTTCCGCGCCATAATATTGGAAAAGCTGGAAAAGGCGAAAAAAGATTATGACCTGTTGAGATCCGGTGTCACCAATTCTGACGGCAATGATGTCGCCGATACATCTCCTACGTTTAAAGTATTGGAGGAAGGTGCTGCGACTTTATCGAAGGAAGAGGCCGGTCGTTTGGCACAACGCCAGATGAAGTTTATCCAGAACTTGCAGGCGGCATTGATCCGGATTGAGAATAAGACATACGGTATTTGCCGCGAGACCGGTAAATTGATCCCGAAAGAAAGATTACGTGCAGTACCTCACGCTACGTTGAGTATCGAAGCTAAACAGGGAGGTGCCAAGTAAATGAGATATTCCAAAGGTTGGGGAGCAGCGTTGATTGTGATGCTGCTCCTTATTCTTGACCAGGCTCTTAAAATATGGATTAAAACTCACATGCAGCTGCATGAGAGTATCGAAATTACTCCGTGGTTTTATTTGTACTTCACCGAGAATCCGGGAATGGCTTTCGGGATAGAAGTGATCGGTAAGTTGTTTTTATCGGTATTCCGTATTATAGCTGTCGGCTTTATCGGTTATTACCTGTATAAGCTGGTGAAACAGAATTATGCCTTTGGCTTTATCGCCTGTATCTCGTTGATCTTTGCAGGGGCTATTGGGAACATCATCGACTCTATATTCTATGGGGTGGTGTTCGATCATAGTTTTGGACAGGTAGCCTCATTTATGCCGGAGGGTGGAGGCTATGCCAGTTGGTTGCACGGGAAAGTGGTCGATATGTTCTATTTTCCTTTGATACAGACGGTGTTGCCCGAATGGATTCCGGTGTGGGGAGGAGAGGAGTTCATCTTTTTCCGTCCGATCTTTAACTTGGCCGATTCGGCGATTTGCGTAGGCGTCTTTTTGTTGTTGCTGTTCTACCGTCATACATTGTCGACAAGTCTCTCAAAAGAAAAATAAAAGAATTGATGCGGAATAGGCTGCATAGATATAGATATAATGTCGTTTTGTTGCTGGCAACCTGGCTGGTTGCCTGTAGCAAAGTACCGGATGACATTCTTTCGGAAAAGAAAATGCAAGCTGTACAGGTGGATATGCAATTGGCAGAAGCTATGATTAACTTGGACAGCAAGGCGTTTTCCGATAATGCCCGTAAGGAGGCTCTATATCAGTCCATCTTCCGCAAATACGATATCACACAAGCCGAGTACGACAGTTCGCTCATTTGGTATGGACGGCATCTGGATATTTATATGAAGGTGTATGACCGTGTGCTGGCCGATTTGAATAAACGGCAGAAAGCGTTAGGCGACGTACAGGCTTTGGCTGCACCTGTTTCCAAACAGGATTCGGTGGATATCTGGCCTCGTCGCACCTCTTTAAGGTTGGAGCCCGATGCTCTGTTTAACGGTGTGACGTTCGACATCAAACCGGAAACGAACTATTCGTCCGGCAGCACGTTTGTGTTGGGGATGAATGTCTGGGGTATCAATAAAGGGATGGTCTATAAACCGGAAATACGCATAAGTGCTGATCAGGGCGATACGATCGTGACTGTCAATGACAAGGTGCTTCGTGATGGTTATCATGAAACCGTTTTGAAGACAGTTCCGACTAAACAGGTCAAACGTGTGTACGGTTATATCTTTATGAACAATGCCGATTCTTCCTACTACAAAGTTTATTTGGACAGCCTGAACCTTATGAAATATAATTACGGTCGTCTGACCGATATGGCAAAAGATTCGTCTGCCGTAAAAATATCCACAGCGGAATAAAAAGTGTTATGCGCCGGATCGCTTCTCATTATATCTATTGGAGACAGTTCTACCGGCTGCACTATGTCGAGTTGAATGATAACGGCGTATTGGCCGGAATTTTCCCTTTGGAAGGGGAAATTGCGGGTACGGAGTTCTATGACGGCATCTTGATCCTTGTACCTATTCCCGTGCTTGACGCAGGGGTGCAGGAGAACAAGCGGTGTCATCAGGATTCTTATTCTGACACATCTTTTGTAATTCCGAGTCAAGCGCGGGAACAGGGCACTTTTGACATGCTGCCGGGAGAACAGTTGGCAGATGCCTTGGAACGTCAAGGTTTTACAGGTATTGCTGAAGCGGGTTCGCCTGTTTGTGTGCTGTTATTGGGCGGCATTCCCCTGGCAACGGCGAAATTCGGCGCAGATGACAGCCGTAGCGATGGCTACATTCAAAGACTCTGATGTTTCTCTTTCGGGTGGAAAGCTTGGAATATAAAGTTTTTGATTAATCAACTTTTCTATTTGCGGACGTATTCCGTTCCCTTCGTTCCCCATCACGATGATTCCGTTTGTCGACAATTCCTTTGTGTACATGTTTTCTCCGTCGAGGAATGTACCGAACAACGGAATTTGTCTTGCCGCCTGGGCTTTTAGGTAGTCTTCCAGTTCCGTGTAATGGACTTTTACATGTGCCAGTGCGCCCATTGTGGCCTGCACAGTCTTCGGACTGAAGACATCTGCGGTGTCGGGGCTGCAAACGATATGTTCGATGCCGAACCAGTCGGCAAGGCGTATGATGGTTCCGAGATTTCCAGGGTCCTGTATGCCGTCTAAAGCTAAAACGAGCGAGGTAGAAGGATCGGCTTCGTCGAGCGACCAGTCCGGGCGCTTGAACACGGCAAGTACATCCTGCGGGTTTTTCAAGAAACTGGCTTTACGGATGTCATCCCCTTCCGCTTCCAATAGTTCTTTCGCCGGAATGTTTCCCTGCATCGCCATCCAGGATGGTTTGGCGAGAATCAGTTCGCATTCGAAAGCAAACATCATGTCGGCAACCAGTTTGTTTCCTTCGGCAACGAATGCATTCAGTTCGTTCCGATATTTCTTCATTTCCAATGAATGGATGTACTTTACTTTCCCCTTGCTTAGCATCTTTACTCTTTTTATGCGGCAAAGGTAATTGGTTTTTACGATTTATGATTTATGATTTGTGATTTATGTGTCGTTGATAAATCATAAATCATAAATCATAAACCACATTTTATTTTTACATTTGCGTGCGTAAAAACTTGAATGATGAAGGGAATCCAAACACTATATTTCATTTGTTTCCTATTGTTGTTAATCTCCTGTAGCTCGACAAAATATGTAGGCGAAGGAGAATACCTGTTGGACAAAGTGGAGATTGTGTCGGATGGCAAGACTTATAAAAACAGCGATTTGAAGCCTTATTTGCGCCAGCAACCCAACTTTAAAGCATTCGGGCTGATGAAATGGCAGTTGTTCGTGTACGATTGGTCGGGCCGGAACGAGAAGAAATGGATCAATAAACAGCTTCGCCGGATGGGAGAGGCTCCCGTCATTCTGGATACGACGCTGGTAACGCAGTCGGTTGACGAGTTGAAACGTTTCTTTATCAATAAAGGATATATGAATGCCGAAGTCTCGGCTTCTATTGATACTTCACGAGTCAAAAAGGCTGTCGTGACCTATAGGATCGTCCCTAACACTCCTTACCGGATTCATAATTATTCGATGGATTTGAGCGATCCTAAGATCGATAGCATTGCTAAGCTCAAACCGCCTCACCGTTCCGTACTGGCTTCGGCTTTTCGTACTTATTCCGACGATTATACTTCTCTGATAAAAGACAGTGCCTTGTTTGACCGCGATGTGCTGGACAAGGAGAGGCAACGCATTACGACTTTGCTTCGTCGGCGTGGTTATTATGCTTTCAACCGGGATTACCTGTCTTATATTGCCGATAGCTCTTTGAATCGGAATATCGTAGATTTGGATATGCTTCTGAAACCGTACCGTTTGCAGAAGCCTGACGGGACGGTGGTCGACACGTTACATCGTCAGTATTACATTAAAGACGTTTCGATTGTGACCGATTATGACCCGTTGACGTTAGAGGAAAACAACGCTATGCCTTACGATACGGTTCGAACTGACGGTATTGATATCCTATACGGCAAGAACGGCAGAAGTATCCGTCCGGGAGTCTTGCGCAAGAGCAATTATATCATGCCGGGACGCTTGTATAACGAGCGGACGGTGGAGCAGACCTATTCTTCGTTTGCCACGCTGCGTGCTTTGCGTAATGTAAATATCCGTTTTTCGGAGGTCGAAGAGAACGACACGATGAAGCTTAATTGTACGATCTTGACTTCTCCCGCAAAACTGCAAGGTTTTGGGGTCGATCTGGAAGGGACGAATTCGGCAGGGGATTTTGGATTTGCTTCCAGTTTGAGTTATCAGCACCGAAACTTGTTCAAGGGCTCGGAGGTTTTTTCTGCTAAAGTACGCGGTGCATACGAGGCGTTGACCGGCAGCCAGTCGGAAGGAAACAACTTTTGGGAATTCGGTGCGGAAGCATCTGTTTTGTTTCCCCGTTTCCTGTTCCCCTTCTTGCATGAAAATTTCCGTCGTAAGATTCGTGCAACGACCGAACTGAAGGTGAACTACAGCATACAAACACGTCCGGAATTCAAAAGAGCCATCGTCTCTGCAGGATGGAATTATATCTGGCAGGAGCGGAGCAATATGCAGGCGCGCCATGTGTTCAAGTTGTTGGACATTGACTATGTGCACTTGCCGAAGATAAGTCAGTCGTTTAAAGATTCGTTGCCTGAATCTACTTTGCTTTACAATTTTACCGACCAGTTTATTGTCGGTTCCGGTTATACCTATTCTTTTAATAATTATGATCCTCAGAATCGTTTGAGGAATACGCATTCCGTTCGCTTCTCCTTCGAGATGGCAGGCAACTTGCTGTATGGGCTTTCCCGTCTGACTGGTGCGGATAAGGATGACGAAGGGCGCTATAAATTGTTTGGGATTAATTATGCCCAGTTTGTGAAAGGGGATATAGATTTCAGTAAAAGTATCGTGTTGGACAATCGTAACAAGTTGGCTTTCCACATTGGTATCGGAGTCGGTTATCCGTATGGTAACTCGAAGATGCTACCGTTCGAACGCAGCTATTTCTCTGGAGGTGCAAATAGTGTCCGCGGTTGGTCCGTACGTTCGCTCGGTCCCGGTAGCATGCCGCTCGATTCGGTCAAGTCCTTTGCCCAGCAGATCGGTGATATCCGTCTAGATCTGAATTTGGAATACCGAACGAAACTATTTTGGAAATTCGAGATGGCGGCCTTTATTGATGCCGGTAATATCTGGACTTTCCATAAGGATGAGAGCCGTCCGAACGGTAACTTCGATTTTTCCCGTTTCTACAAAGAGATTGCCGTCTCTTATGGATTAGGTCTCCGCCTCGATTTCGATTTCTTCCTGATCCGTTTCGATACCGGTATGAAAGCCTATAACCCGCAGGAAAGTGGCAGAAGGAAATGGGCTATCCTGCATCCGAACTTTGGCAGTAACTTCGCGTGGCATTTTGCGGTGGGATATCCGTTCTGATTTTATTTCCTTCTTTATGTAGTTCGACTACATATGAATTTAGGAGGAAAAATAACAAAAATATTTGCTTGTTAAAATAATATTACTACCTTTGCACCGCAAATAAGGATGGTTCCGTAGCTCAGCTGGATAGAGCAACGCCCTTCTAAGGCGTGGGTCGAGCGTTCGAATCGCTCCGGAATCACTCTCTTATAAGCATTGATAATCAGTCTTTTACAGACTTTTTCTTTCCAAAAGAGTCTTGCAAATCTTTAAAAAAAAGCGACAAATATCCGGGATTCCAGCTATTTTGTTTGTCGAAATGTTTGTCGCAAAAAATTTAAAGAATATGGCAACACTGAGATTTTCGGTTTTGTCGACAAGACAAACCTCAAAAAAAACATTTTTGATTTATTTAACTATTACCCATAAAAGGGAAGTCCGATATATTTCTACCGGATATGAAGTTGATGACTTGTATCAATTCGACAAAGGGAAGGTTGTTTGCCGGAAAGATGCCCAAGTCATGAATCAGCGATTGGGCTATGTACTATCTGAGTATCGGGAAAAATTGGATGCGATAGATAATCTTGATATTTACACATGTTCTCAAATTAAAGAGATTTTAGAAGGACGGCATAAACAGGAAAGCCTAACGACCATCAAGGAGTATATGGAAAAACGTATTACTCTGTTGCGTAAAGAAGGCAGGGATAGTTATGCTGATATGAATGTTTATACGCTTGATAAAATTATTTCTATAATAGGCAATATTACCCTACAAAGCATATCGCCAGTTGTGATCGATAAGTTTATCAGAGGGATGGGAAAGTTAAGTAATGCCACAAAACAAATGCGTCTTACACATCTAAAGGCTTGTATCAATGAGGCAATCCGTGATGGACTGGTGAAATATGATGTGCATCCATTTGCTTATGTCAAAATGCCAAAGCCGTCAGTTAAATTGTTGGACATTACAATTGATGAATTTACGTTGATCATGAATTTAAAAACACGACATAAGAAGTTGACACTTGCTCGTGATCTATTCCTGCTCTCTTTTTATCTGGGGGGCATGAATCTTGCTGATATTGTCAGAAATGAGTTTGATCGTGATACGATCAGTTATGTTCGTAAAAAAACGGCAAATAAGAGGGAGGGAGAAAAGATTGTAACTTTTACGATTCCAGAAGAAGCAAAAAAAATCATACGGAAATATATTTCCAGAAATGGAAAATTGAATTTTGGCTACCAGTTTACGTACAGCAATTTTCAGCGTTACGTGAACCATTGTTTGAAAGAGTTGGCGAAAAAATTGGGAATTAAGTCAAACTTAAGTTTTTATTCAGCTCGAAAAACATTTTCTCAGTTTGCCTTCGATCTTGGTATCCGTACGGAAATAGTCGAATATTGTCTGGGGCAGTCTATGAAGGAAAACAGACCTATTTATAATTACATTCGGATAATGCAGAAACAGGCTGATGCAGCTATACGAATGGTTATAGATTATACGAATGATCCAAGTAAGTATGAATTGAAGGTGTTGGTTTGTTAATAATAATCCCGCCGGTAATGTCGCCGGCGGGACATCCAAACGTGATACGCTGGGCACGAAGTCCCAACATGCGGGTCTATGTTATTTATGTAGCAATATTATGAAGCGACAGATATTCTTGTATGCTTATTGATTGTTTCCCAGATTCGAACGTACGCCTTTCGATTTTCTTCTTTAAAGTCAATCCCGGTATCGTCGATAAATATTTCATGCGCCAGAACCACATAATCGGTATTCTGCACATAGATGGATAACTCGGATCTTTCTGGTCGGGAAGTGACAGATATTATAATGTCACTCTTTGCGATCAGTTTCTCGATCATGATTCGCTGTATTCCTTTCAGTACATCTAATGTTGTCATAAGGTTATGTTTTTGATTAAAAATATCGAACGTAGAAACGCTTGCAGAAATCATCATAGCGTTCATTCTTTTTCTTGTAGTGTTTGTAATCTTTATGTTGACTGATTATTTTCAAAGTAATCGTTATAAGACTGATGATTATGCCAAAAACAAAAAGTAAAAGTATTATCTTCATGATTGTATCTATTTTGATTAATTAATCTCCATTATATCTATTGTTGGCATAGTAATTTGTCAGTGTGTTAGCCATGAAAGCCATAGAACAAGTACTAACATTGCGTTTAGCATCCCGGCTTTCGCATTGCTTCTTATTCAAGTTGAAAAGCTGGTACATCTTCATCGCCTTGTCATAGGAACATCTTTCGTCTTTCCAAGCCTCCTTAAGGCATTCGCTAAATGTGAGGATGTGACGTCCGATCTTCTTGCCAGATTTGAACATTGACCAAGCTGATTTCATGATTCTTGCTTTGTTGTACTTTGGTGCTTCCATTGTCTTGTTGTTTTATTATTATGATGCAAAAATACAAGCTATATCTTGTTTAAACAATAAATTCAACAAGAAATATCTTGTATTTAACATTAATTATGCAAGGTATATCTTGTTGGTATGATTAATAAAAATACTTTTGTACAAGAAATAACTTTACATTATGAGAATAAGAGAAGCTATAGAAGAACAAGGTATGACTACTAAGCAGGTAGCAGAAAAATTAAATGTAACCTTGAGTGCTTTAAATCAAAGCATATCGGGGAATCCATCTGTAAAAGTAATAACCAATATTGCTAATGCTATAGGAGTACCAGTATGGCAGTTATTCGCCTCTTCAGAAGAAGTTCACCCAAAAAGTGACTCTTTATCCCTTACCTGTCCTCACTGTGGCAAGGATATTAGCATAAAAGTTGAATAGTATATTGTTAAAAATATAGTAATATTAGCCTTTGTTCGATTTAACTAATACCTTTGTGCCCAAACATAAAACCAAAAAAATGAACAAAATACAATTTGCCATCTACTTGATGGCTTTATTGCTTTGCGCCTGCTCGGAAGATTCAAATATTTCTTTTCCTCCAAATGGGCAATATGAGTTGAGATCATGTTTTTCAGATAATCATTTTTATAGCGATGCAGATGGAGGTTGTATTATTAAGGATTCTTTAGGTATTAAATATATTTATGTATCAGTAGATGTTGATAGTCGAACTTCCGTAGAATTTAATCAACCATTGAAAGGTAAAAATATTTATAATAAAGAAGGTCATCTTATAGGAGATATGATTTATGTTGATGGGACTGATTTCTATTTTTATTACAAAATAGGTAAACCTATAACTTTTGAATTTTCAATAGATTATGATGAAGATGCAAGTGGAAATGAAAATGGAAATGTAGATGTGGAAAGGGGACGATGTGCCGCTATAACGCAAAAAGGAACAAGGTGCAAAAGAAAAGCCGTAAAAGGTAGTATTTATTGTTGGCAGCATAAATACAATCATTGATATTAATTTTATATTAAAAAATAAATGTAATATTATAGTTATGAAAAAAATTATTTGTTTTATTATTTTATCATTAATACCTATGTTTTCTTACGCTCAATTTTGTGTATCAGAAGGAGGTTTGAAAGTTTGTGGAGAAAATGAAAAATTTATAGTTTATGATTTTCCTGGATTAGATGCCTCAGAAATATATAAAAGAGCAAAAACTGCTATTACGAATATTTATGTATCAGGTAAAAATGTGATATCTGAAAATGAAAATGAGATTATATCCGTCAATGGTATTTCTTCTAAAGATATTTATTGTGAAAAAAAAGTTTTGGGTAAAAATATGATATGGTTTTTCTATATGAATTATAATATATCTATGAAATTTAAAAATGGGAAAATGCGTGTTGATATACCTAATATAAATTCAATATATCAAGATACAGAAGAAAGACTTCCGTTGATATTTCAAAGGGGTAATAATTACAAAGTTGTACCTTCATGTATTTATTTGTACGACAAAAAAGGAAATGTTTACTCCCCTCTTAAATCTGTAAAAGATGGAATTGAATCTTTCTTTAATAGTTTGGTTAATAGTATAGTAAGTGAGATAGAAAGCGACAATCAATCTGAAGACTGGTAATATTTCCATTCTTATCAGGCGCCACCACTCCGGCAAGTCCTACGAAGCAACCTATCAAATGTAACATATAGCCCGGTCAGCCGGGCTTTTAGTGAAAGGAAAGGATAACTCAGATAGGATAGACTGGGTAGAAATGGACTTTTAAGAGTGAAATAACGTTATTTTGCTACTTTTATCAAAAGAAAAGTTTATCAATTAGGTTTATGAAGTATATTTGCATCAAACATAAGGCTGCAATATGTAACATTATTGCTTAATCTTTTGTTTTTTAATAAAGAAGGTATGGAAAAATTAATTGATTTCGATAGCTCTACAACTGTTGTGTCTCCATTTAAGGAAATGGCTGCTTATGAAGCGATGTGGAGTAAAGATAAAACCAGTTTTAACTCCATAGCTCAACTATTTGCGGCTAATCCCATGAGCCTTCCATCCAGTTTTGTTTCTGAAATAGAAATACGTAAATTTTCGGAGCTGTTGGTAACAAAACTCAAATCTGAAAATGAGATTAAGCCTAATATTATGATAAGCAATACATTTGATTATCCAGATAGGCTTAGAGACGCAAAATATCCAGTAGAGATACTTTATTATTCAGGGAATATAGAATATATAAATACCAGAGGAATTGCAATTGTCGGTTCCAGAAAGCCAAGCGAATATGGACTAAGGAGAGCACGAAAACTTGCCACATTGCTGGTAAAAGATGGTTTTACTATTTATTCAGGATTGGCAGATGGTATAGACAGTATGGCCCATTTAACCGCAATAGAAAATGGCGGAAGGACTGTTGCTGTGATTGGAACGCCTTTGGATGAATTTTATCCAAAACAGAATAAAAACTTGCAGTTATATATTGCGAAAAAACATCTTCTCATAAGCCAAGTTCCTTTTATTCGTTATGCTTCTCAAAATTATAAAGTAAACAGATTCTTTTTCCCAGAAAGAAATAAAACGATGTCTGCTTTGTCTGAAGCAACTGTTATAATAGAGGCCAGTGAAACGTCTGGTACTCTAATACAAGCTAGAGCAGCATTAGATCAAGGCCGGAAACTTTTTATTTTACAGAATTGTTTCGAAAATAAAAACATAACATGGCCTGAAAGATTTGAAAAGCAGGGGGCCGTTAGAGTTCGTGAATATGAGGATATAATTAAACACTTAGATCCAAAATGAAAAGATTGCAGAAAATAGACGAACTATCTTTACCTAACCATTGTAATATATGCGAAGATGATGAATGTTATTTCATAATCAGCTATACTTCTGGGAAGGGCTATAATTATAATCACGAAAATAGTCTTATTTCCAACCTGAAAAAAGGAATGGATAAAAAAGGCAAACCGGAATGGGGGTACAAAATCAAAGCAATCAAAGAATGTGCTAGATATTTAAAAGAAGTAGACATTCCATCTGCTTTTTCTAAAAATATAACATTAGTCCCTATACCTCCGTCAAAGGCAAAAAGTGATCCTGAGTATGACGATAGGCTTAGCTAGGTCCTTCATGAGGCATTTGGGGACGAGTTAGACATTAGAGAACTTATTATACAAAAAGAAAGCACTCAAAGTTCTCATACTTCGGATGAGAAAAGAGACCCAAAGAAAATAGCTCAAAACTATGAGATAAACGAAGTGGAGGCTAAAGAAGTCAAAAACTGTATTATTTTATTTGATGATGTTCTAACAACTGGAGCTCATTTTAAAGCGGCAAAAAGTGTATTATTGGAATCATTCCCAAATTGTAAAATCAAAGGATTATTTATAGCAAGAAGAATCTATGAGCAAATGTATGATTTTGACTTGCTTAGTTTGACATTAAAGCCGGAATAACCTCCGGCTTTTTATTTTCTGCTCACGCCCTCCGATTGCCTCGGTGGGGTTCCGCCCTCCGATTGCCTCGGTGGGGTTCCGCCCTCCGATTAAACGATATCTATTTTTCGATTCAAGGCTTTAGCTACTCTGTCGAGAACATCTATACCAACTGAAAATTTGCCATTTTCGATTTTGTAGATGGTGTTTTGCGTCAAACCGGCTTTATCGGCCAGATCGCGCTGTGACAGCCCGGCTTCCTTTCGCAGCTGGACTATTTTTGAGCCTATTTCTTTTCTTATCATGATTAAAAAGTTACAATTTGTATTGAGTATCTATTGTTGTCGCTAAATTGATATACCTCGCAATTCTCATTGTAATATTCAGAATTTCTAATATCATCACAGGCATCCACGAGTCCATCAAATGAATATTCTTCTAATTCAGAGGTGAAGTTATTGATGATGTCGTCATCTTGATTCTGAATAAGATTAAGCCCGGAGCCACCGCTGCCTAATGTTGCTAATATTAAGGAGTTATTGCTTGACAATTCACTCTTTACAAATTCTATAACTTCCTTTTTTGTTTTCATGATCTTTATGTTTTAAAATACTTCTTTTTCAATAACCAATTTGTCAGGAGCAATGTCATAATCTACGGCAAATGCGCATCCATCTTCATATTCTGTATCCTGGATAACATCGTAATCTGGCACTTCGAATGAAAATATAACATAATCAGAGGTGTTGTCGGTGATAAAATTAATGGCATCAGCTATGTTGTTGAACCCGAAAACATAAGATCCAGATAATCTTTCGTCATTCGATATCTTGTCACTTTCATTTGAATAAATGCCATATTCTAATATATTTTCTTTATTCTCTATAGGTGATGCGTGATACAGTTTCATGATCTTTATGTTTTAATTGTTATTACTTGTTTTTGATTACACTACAAAGATACGAATAATTTTTTTTTGACACCAAATAGAATGTCGACAAAAATAAGGTGAAATGTGATATTTAACATTGTTTATCACTTTATCCTCTTTCCTCCAACACCTTCTTAAGCCTTTGCAACCTCAGTATATCACTTGCAAAGGTCGGATTATCCCAATTCCTCTTAACCGATCTGACATGCACATCAATGTACTTGCTCAGATCAAATATATTCTCACACTCGCTTAACCGGATCTCGTTAAACGTCACTTGGTAGTTTTCAAACCAGGCTATTAGTTGTTTTAATTCTTCGCTCATGTTTTTTTTCGGGCAAAGGTAAAAACTATTTGAAGCTTAAAAAATAACCTTTTGCCTCTTTTGGCATCCTTCTACCTTCTAGGCAGATATATCTATCTGTTGTGCCCCTTGTATGTCCTAATATCTTTTTTATCCAAACTTCCGACACTCCGCGTGCCGCTAAATTAGACGCACAGCTCCTTCGGGCCGTATGCGATGCAATAAGGTCACATTTTCTACCAATAATATTCTTTCCGGCCTTAAAACACCTTGTTTTTGCTATTATTCCCGCTTTCTCTGCAAGTTTTCGGATGGTATCGTTAAAATATACGTCCGACACTATTCGTCCGCTTAAAGCGGGGGATTGTTCCTTTATAAACCGTTTCAAAACTGGCGATATTGGTATTTCAACAAAAACTTTAGTTTTCTGCGAAACATACGACAACCAGCCACCCTGTATGTTTTCTTTCGTAAATTGGCAAAAATCAGAATGACGTGCGCCGGTTATGCATCCTAATACAAATTGATCCCGTATCAACCGCTCCGTATCATTTGCCACTTCGACAGCTACCAACCGCTGTATTTCATTTTCATCCAGAAATGTATTAACCGATACTTGCTCCTTAAGCGAAAGTATCTCGGCGAAATTGAAGTCTAGCCGCACTTCGTCCGAGTATCTATTTAATACCGCCTTCATCTTGGCCGCATATTGACGGGCGGAGTTTGGTGCAACCCGTTCGCCCATATATTCGGTAAATCGAATAAGCCGGAGCTTTGAAAGTTCGCTCCATTCAGCCGTACACTCGTTCGCTTCCTCGTACATCCGGAGGATAATACCATATTTCGGGTATTTATCCAAAAATGCTTCTTTTAATGTCCTCATACCTTTTTAGATTTGTGGGCGGCAATAATGATCCCGGCCACGAAAGCCACTACCAGCATACCACCTATGAATACCATCGCCTTGAAACCGCCTAATAATACGATTATCAAAATACCCCACACTACTACACCTAGTTGCATTGTTTTTTATTTTACGCAGGGCTTCCGCCCCGCTGGTTAGATTATATTACTTTCTTATATAACACTTCTTAACCGTCCGTTCTTGCTTACATGCGCGTTAAGTATTTCCGCCTCTTTTTCGGCTTCTTCCTTAGTCTGGAAGCAATCTATTATACATTTGTCCAAATTATCTAGTACACCGTAATATCCTAGCATTGACGGTTTATCCTTGATGGTGTAACGCTTTCCCTTTACTTTCTTCTCGTAAAATTCTACATTTTCAACCATTGGTTTATAATGAGATGAAATGCTTCCAACCTTTATTTTGTTGTCAAATTCAATTATACCGGGCAAATCGTTTTTTAAACTACTTTCCACGCTTACACCGTCATAAGTTACGCCGTGTTTGCGATCTTTATCCGTGTACACGTTGAAAACATCGCCTGGCTGTATATCCGTGCGCACTTTCGCGCTGGTTATGCTTCCAGCCCCTTCTATATCGTAATAGCGCACGCCGTTAAAGTTGTCCGTTTCGGTAAAATGGATATTTTCAAGCGGGTACGCTTCAATTGTGCAAGCTGTTAGAGCTTTTCCTGGTCGTATTATATCCATGCGCTCAACTTCTTTTTCTGCTATTATAACGCCTATTTCTCCACATTGATCATAAACGATCTCACCCAGTTTAAACCCGTCCAGTTCTTCGGGTATTGTCGGATAATCAAATGAATCATATTTTGCATAATCGGCAATAATTAACGGGGTGTTATTCCCTTGGGGTTCTTCCTCAAGTTCTGGAATATAGATTTCTTCAGGGAGCGCCGGCAATACTGTAGGTGATATCAATTCTTTCACCTTGTCCGCTTGCTTTTTGCTAAATATCCATCCGGCGCGCTTTTCTCCGTTATAGTTTAAGGACGGGTTAAAACGTCCGCCCAATTCCTTTAACTGCTCTTTAATAGCCTTCGTATCGCCAAACACTGCAATAGCTTTTTCGGAATAGTCCACGATTTCCAGACCTTCAACCGTTACTGCTTCTACTTCTTTGGCTTTCTCAACCTTTTCAGCCTTAACGCTGCTTTTCTTTACCTTCGGTTCTATTACCTTATATTCGTCACTCACTTTGATTTTCAAATAGAAATTAGTGTCGAAATAGTCTTGCATACTATCCGAATCGTCATATTTGAATGAATTGGCATAAATCGTAACAGCATCCAATACTTTAAACATTTCGGGCGTAAGTTCTTTTTCCCATCCCTTTACGGTGTTCATCGTATCCATATACCCGCGTTCCGCACTTCTTGATCCCTCTACAAAGGGGATACAAGTACCTTCCTTTAATTCAATATACATAGAATCCGTGTACATGCTCCATTCTGTACGGATGGAGAATTTAAACTCTGGGAAATTCTTCTTTGCATAAGATCTAACCTTTGCGGCTATTTCCTTTGTAGATAACTTGCTGTCATAATTTGAACCAGCCCAACCGTTTTGCGTGTAGAAATTCATTGTTTTCATGTCTGTAATATTTAAATTATTATTAATTGCTAATTATTACAGCGTTTAAAAGCTGATAGAATATTTGGAAGGGATTAGATAAAGTACTACTTTTGCCTTGGACTTAGGTTAAGTGTATTTTACTTAATCGCGAACCCTGAAAGATTTACGGATCTTTTGGGGTTCTTCTTTTATTCCGCTTTTAAAATAACGCTTGTAAAATCAAGCTCTTTTTAGCTCTTTCTTACATTACAAATATACAACAACTTTATATTATATACAATATTTAATACGTTTATTTTCAGATTGATATATGATTTGATGAGCGAAAAAAATATACAATATAAAGAGGATTGCGTAGGCGTATCGACTAGGTTCTATATTATCAAACGTAGAGAGGTAGACGACGATATGAAGTCTTAAAGACTGTGGATTGGGGCGTAATGGATGATCTATGATGAGGAAGGGAGGTAAAATATGTATAGATTATTTCTATTTAATTAATAGATATTATCTATTGAATTAGATAAAGAGGGAAGTGCTTTTGATAGATATAATTTATATTATGGTAATAGGTTTTATCTATGAGTATAGTTATTAAAATATGTATATGGTTACAATAGATAAAGCTTGTCTTTTTTTTGTTCTAATCGCTTTTTCCCTATGGGCATCCTTAATAAACGGAATATATTATTATTGTCTATCATTGTTTATGTTATATGTATAACATAAATTTGTTTATTATAATTCATTTATTAATAGGGTGTTATTTGGAGGTGAAAATAAAATTACACCCTACCCCCCCCCGGTTATGCTATAGAATAATAAGCATGTTACATCATCTAAAAATTTTTCCCTCATTTTTTTTCTTAATTTTTGATCGTTAAAATATGAAAATAAAATAGTATAATAGTTTAATCGTATGTTTTGTATCACTATTGATCTAAAAAAAATATGACATGGATGATAGTTTTAATCTATAATATTATCATTTTTAATAGATTATGTCTATAGTGATACGAAATATATATTATCTTTGTGTCATAGATTAAATGATATATGTCTTAATATTATGGGTTTAGAAGTTTCAAATAATGTAGATATTGGTTTTGATTGTGATTGTAACTTTCAGAGTGACAATTTAATATCTTGTATAGTGCATAATCTTGTTCATACGGGCAATAGATACGAAATTGCTATTTCTGGGAGCCCTACAGGAAAGGAGAGTGCTAATTTGTATTATGAGAACCTTGACAGTGTTATAGAATCGATATACACGACAGTTTCGAAAAGTAATCTTGCTCTTTATAATGGTAATGTTTATTTTTTTACAGGCAAGATATATGAGATTGTTCCGTGTCATGCCTATTTGAAACGTGCTATGCGTACATATTTGCGTATATCTGGTGTCCCTAAAGCATTCATTGTGCGAAGTATCAAGGATATACTAGCAGAGATGTATAATTCACTTGAAATAAATAGGGTATTGCATCCTCGATATAATATTATGGCTTTTGAGAATGGAGTTGTAGATATGAGGGATGGTGTTTTACGCCCTTTTTCAAGGGATTATCATGTGATATATCTTCATCCTTATAGATACGATCCTGAAGCAAAATGCCCGAAATGGCATTCTTTTTTGAGAGGTACAGAGTTTGGAAAGAAGGTTTATTCTGGTGGTGTTTTGCCAGATAAGAATGATCGTACAATATTACAGATGTTCCTAGGATTGTCCTTGTTCGATAGGGGGACGATGGATAAGAAGGTGGAGAATGCCCTTGTTTTATTCGGGAATGGCTCAAATGGAAAGAGTGTCATTATGGACACTGTGATGGGTATATTGGGGGAAGAAAATATTTCCAATTTGAGTATGGAAGCTTTGCTTAGGGGAGGTGATGAACGTCAAAGAAATTTATCGCAAATCGATGGTAAAATATTCAATTGGTCTGGTGAGATGGAAGCAAAGACTTTTGCGGGAAGGGAAGATGCTGCAAAAAGCTTGATATCTGGCGAACCTCAGTTAGGGAGAAGGATCGGGAATAATGCGTTCAAGATAACAAATATCCCGTATTTTATATTTAATGCTAATCGCTTCCCTGCGGGAGGAGATAGCAGTTTTGGTTTTTTTCGTCGTTTTATATTTATCGTATTTGATAGAGTCATAGATGAGAAACATATGAACTTAAAATTGACTCATGAGCTTAAAGATGAATATCCAGGAATCTTGAATTGGATAAGAAGGGGTGCTTTACTCCTTCAAAAGAATGGTTTCAAATTCCCAGAAAGTGAAGGCAGTTTAAGGAAGCGTATTAATGAGATGGGATTATCTGCTCTTGGGAAATCTTGGGCTATAGCGAGAGGTTTTTTTGCTCTTCCGAGAAAAGGGGTGTCCAATGATATGCCTCATGAGATTGATTTTGCTATTATTTATGATGATATAAAAAATTATGCGGAAGAAAATGGCTTCCCAATGGTGAGCCGGCAGACCTTAGCCGCCCATTTCAGGGAATTGGGTTTTGATAAGGAGAGAAAGAGAAAGGTCGGGAAAACGGTATATTATAAATGTTATGGTTTGACTTCTGAGGTATTGATTTCAACGTCAGTTCCTTTGGTGTCTGATATGAGTGTAGGAATCAATAATGAGGGGTTTCAGTATGGGGAAGAGGATTGAAATACATGAATTTTACCCAACTATATATCCGAGGTTAATATGGGTGGCTAAATTGAGAAACGAAAAAGATATAAACAATATTTTTGCGGGACGAGATGGTTCCGAGATATATCTTGGTATTGAAAAAGGCAATGAACCCAAAGCTACGACTTTAAAGGTATGGCATAAAGAAACGGGTAAATATGGTGTATTGGTTTGTATTCGTAGCTGTATTAATGTCGAGGATGTAGCGCATGAGGCTGTTCATGTGGCGAGTTGTATTTTTGATGATTGCGGTATGGAGATGGGATTTGACGGTGGAAAAGATGAGCATTTCGCGTATCTTGTTGGATTTGCTGCGGATTGTATCAATCAAGTAAGGATTAACAAATTTAGAGAATAATATGGAATACGGAAAGAAAGTTCAGGTTTACAACTTTGTAATGCTGAAATATAAAGTAGACAAAACCTCTTTTATCAAAGTTGCCTCGGTTGCCGGTGATTGGTCGGTGTCATACCGTGAAGATAATATTATGTATTTAACTCTCAACATGGCAAAAGAAGAGGAATACGAGGCTTTACATAATATATTTACAGGCATTTATGGAACATGTAATATTGTGGATTCAGATTTTACTAAAGAGATATTTGATTCCATAAGTAGATATTTCGAGAGATTGAAAGGTAATCGTCTGGCCGTTTCAGATGAAGAAGATTCTAAGATCTTGGAGGAAAGTCGTATGATGAATGAATTTAAGGATTAAGTTATTTTGCAATATGGTAACTATAGAACTTGGAGATGGTAGAAAAATAGGAGCTATGGAACAAACTTATTTCGATCATCTAAAAATGCGTGGAGAAGTAAGGTATCTAGGATTTGATGGAATTTATTATTATATAGGCAGGGACATCATAAGCGTTAATGGGGAGAATATAATTAAGGAAGAAATAGAGAAAGGGGAATAGTATGGATATTGAATCTATCCGTTTCATTGCGGAACAGCAATTAATGATAGACTCTTTGAGAAGAGATATAGAGAATCTTTTTTTAATGGCTAAGGGGTATCAGAAAACTATGATATGTAGCGATAACGAGTATGGTAGATTATATTGCTGATTTTATTATTAAGCAACAACAGGATAAAATATAAATATATACCCCTGCCGGATCAAAAGAATCTGCAGGGGTATAATAATCGGCCCTATTGCTTTATCGGCTGCGCATGCGCCGGCACATCCTTTAAATCGTACGGTCCCGGTGTCATAGCCTGTATGCAGAGGTACAATACTCCGTCCTGCGTGTAGTACTTGTTAAATTCAAGTGCCATATTTTGCTTATATGGAATAGGATCTTCTATCGTGCCGGAATGTTCTTCTGCGTCTACTATTTTCCACAGGCTTAGGGTAGCTGTGCTAGGCTTCCAGTTCTCTTGTGTGAGATGGTCTTTAACACATTCCCAAAGGACATCTTCAACTCGGTATCGTTCACCGGTTTTGACGTTTATTCCGGTTTCCCATTCGGGGTATCGATCTTTAACCTGTAAGGCTTCCGACGGGGAAAGGTCATATGTATTGATCTTTTCGGTAGCCTCCTTGTCCATTTGGTCAAGAGCCAGTAACCGGCTAAATTCCCTGTTAATCTCTACACCTTCCGGCAAAGCCCATTCTTCGCTTGCCAGCAGCTCCATAAACTCCGGGTCCGTAGATTCAAATCTCGGAAATTCCTCGTCACTAAAGGGAGATAGAAACTCTTCATGCAAGATTACCTTGCTCTGGTCTACACTTGTCCTCATTTCCGGTAGGACTTCTATTCCGTGGGACTTTGCCCATACAATGTTTACTATTGCGTATTTCATATTCAATTAATTTTTAATGTTACTTTGCTTTTAGGGTTTGGAGGTAGTTGTAGGCTTTGATACAGTCGTCTTTGGAGAGGATTCTTGGATAAATTGCAAGGTTCTTAAAAGCTATTCGATCAAACCTACCACCACTACTCGATACCTCCAATGTACCACCAGAACCAACTACATTACCTGTATTTGCCAGTATTTCATTCCAATTACGATCATAGGCCCTACCATCTGAACATGCAGCATTAATACTTTTAATTCCGTCAAGACTATTTTTTACTGATCCTGAATTAATATAAAGATCAAGTCCAATCATTGTGTTGTAGATATAAAAACTAGACCCTTTTACTAAACCAGTACCACTCTTTTTATTATCAATAAACTTCCAATCCCCAACAATCGTAAAATCCTTACCCATTCCAAAAACTGACGAAACTATCTTATCATCCACCCCATCAGTAACCAGATATCCTTCGTATTCGGGGATTTGCTCGATGGTGATGTCACAGGTTTCTTGTACCTTATTGAACTGAAATCCATACCATGATCCCATGCCTGCGAAATCAAATCCAGGTAATATATATATACCATCTTGTGTTATAGGATAAGAAATGCCTCCCGATACCCTATAATTAACCGTTTGACCATCTGTAAGACCTGTAACTTTTATAGTATAAGAAGGAACGGTGTAGGGAGATTGTGATGGTTCTGCGATATACTGAATCTGAACTGCAACTTGATTGATAGAAGTAACATTAAATGTATCACTCTTTTTTGTACCCGTAATACTGTTATTGATAAACCATCTTGAATTAGAATAATTCTCAACATACAACCCATACCCACTCCCTTCTGCAAACCCAAAATTAGACAGTACAAGATCATTACCATTGCCCGTAATGTTGGCAATAGTAGCACGATCTTCGTCCTCGTTGGTCTTGCCGGTGACTGTCCATGCTTGGTCGGGGAAGAGCCAGGGATAGGTTTTGACGAAGTAGTCTTTGATCTTGGTCAGTTCTTCTTCGGTGGCATCATGATCGAGAATGACTATTTCCCAAATGGCAGCATTGGCATAATTACTTAATTGGCCAAAATAAGTTTTACAAATACACAGCTTATTAGTAGATTTAGATGTTCCTTTTTTTATTATTTGACCATTGTAACTACTTGATGTTTGCCATGTAATAGGGTTATTATCATCAATATATACATCTGTAAAACTATTATAAGATCCCGTAACGTCATTTACATTTTCATCCTTTCTATATTCAATTAAAAAAGCGCCTTCATCATTTGTGTCAAGATTTGATATTAAAGGTCTTTTATATTGAGTTGCATCATATCGTGTTATCCAATTCCTCAATGCAATAATACTATATCCTTTTTCTTTAGGCAATAATGGCAAGTTGTCACATCCCGCCCAATCGTCTACTCCGTCAAAGACGAGTGCACCGGGGTAGAGGGGAAGTTGTTCGATGGTAAATGAACCTTGCTTATTAGATATAGTTGAGATATACATATAACTGCCTTTAAATTCAGGGTATGCAAGTATGTTTACATAGCCGTTAGCTGGCAATCCAATCTTTTTAGTATTGCTATCATTATAAAATATAAAGGCGAGATCTCCATCTTCATAAGTAGATGTGACCTTCAACCAGTGATTCTTATTTATATCCCAATTACTTATATGAATATAAATAAGATTGTTATTATAAGTAGAATTTCCAACACTTACACTAACTGAGGTAGTCGTCGTAGACATAGAAATATCTGGAATGCTTGAAGCATTGTTTCTCCATAAATTGAAATTCATTTCATATCCCCCAACCCCTGACATCCCCTTCCAAGCGAAATTCTTGAAGGATAGGAACCTACCTTTGCCATCCGCATCCTCAATCCTCGGATCGTCCATAGCCGCCATCATCTCGTTCGTCAGGCCGCCAAAATGCCAGCGCGTAACATCACCCGGAAGTTGCGGGAAACCGTCGCCGGAACCGCCACCACGTCCTCCAAGTCCCAGCTTTATCCCTTTCAAGTCTATGCCCAAAAGATCAATGCTGGATAAATTGATGTTGTTGAGAGTTATCATTGCAGTACGGATATTGAAACAGGTTTGCAATTCTGAAAACGGAAACGGAGTTGTTGTTGAGCTACAATTCCTGTTATGTTCTTTTCTATGGAGAGAGTATCTCCTGGAACAAGAGAAGGTGGCAATCCTATTTCTGATATAAAATTATCACCTGTGATTGATCTTTCAAGAATAATACTTCCTGGTTTATCAACTTTGATCCTAAACGCTAATGTGTTGGATTGGGCTATGATGATATCAGAAATATAATCGCTGCCATCTTGTTGAAAATTTACTGTCGTTGTTGCCATAATTTTAATATTTAATGATTGTTGTTTTTCTTTTTGTTTGTCAGATACAAAGAGCATCTGTTGCATGTAAGTGGTAGGTAGTAATGTACAGTAGTATCTTCCTCTTCTACTATATCTTTTTTCATCTGCTGTAAGTCGGCAATGAGTTTTGTCGCATCAAGCCATTCCTTGGAACCCGCTTTCATTTTTGACTTGGCGATAATGAGGCCTTTTAAGGTTTCCTCTTTGGTCGCTAAGGATAAGGCTTCTTCCAAAGTGATGTCATCGCTATTTTCTAAATTTATCTCCTTTTTCTCCTTCTTTTTGCTTGTCGCTTCCATGTATTTGGCGAAATCTGGATTGTTTATTGTAGTACGCATCTGTGACTTGATATAGCTATCCGACAAATTAATATTGTAGCCGAAAGCTGCTATATAAGCATCATTGTCTTTCCAACCTGCCAACATGAGGTCGGCGAAAATTTTTTCTTCAATTGATATTTTCGCTTTCTTTATTTCTGTTTTTATACTCTTTGAATAATCCATAAGTATTTCATAATTTATGTGTTACACGAATACAAAATAACATCGACAATTCAAGTGCCATTGATACCTATAGTCTTGCATGGGGTGGAACCCCACCATATCATCGCATAATGCACAAGGGTATGAGCTACCCCGAAACGAATAAAAACCTGTAGCATTTTTTTTCAATGCCTGTTTACCATACCACCACATCCAAGTCAAAGCAATTTCGTTTCTTGACAAAGAGGTTAAGAGATTGTACGCCGAGCTACTTTTCCCAACTCCATAGCTTATGCCTTTTGTCTCTATGCGCGTTGCCGATAGTCCTTTGTCGAATGAACCCTTGATATACTGATTATTGTAGGGCATGGACAAGCTTCTTTTAATGGTGGATAATATCTCTTTGTCGGTTTTGCCAAAGAATATTCCTGCTGCTATCGCGGCTTCTAATTCGAATTTATATCGGTTGGCATATTCATTAACTCTCTCTTTAAACGTTTTCCCGTATTTATCACTGTTGAGATAGATTAGAATGGAGTCTTTATCATCTTCCCTGTCATAGACCGATAAAGTTTCTGTCGCATAAATGATGTTCTCTTTTAGTGTTTTGATGACATTGTCTACCTCTTTTCGAAGCGACTCATTAAAACCGAAACGGAATAAGCGCGGAGGAATATTGTATTTTTGAGAAATTGCTATGATTTCACGCGCGGCTTCCATCATATATTCCTCAATATTATTCTTCGCACTAATCTCTGCTTCAATTCTCATTTGAAGAAACAGTTTAGCTTCCTGTATTTGCTTCTCGGTTGGCATTTGCTAATTTTATTTGACTTAGTAAATCATTTTGTTGCTCTTCCTTTGCTTCTCTGATAATTCTTTCCCATTCTCCTGCTGTAGAATACATCGGAATACGTTCGGATGCAGTTTGCTTCGATATGAAACCGTTTTGAACAGCCGAAGCGAGGTCTGCAACCATAGCCGATTCATTGATATGAATGTATGGTTTGATCCACCATTTAATAGGCAGGTTCATGAAATCTATCGTCTTTTTCATTTCAACTCCGAATCCGAACATGAAAATCTTTACCAGATCGTTTAAGAACGGTTGGTATTCGGCTGAATCTATCATTGCCTTTTCATAGGCAGGAGAATATAGAATTTTTAATGCCGCAGCAGGTAAATCTCCTGATTTTAATTCCGGTGGAATAACGGCAAACGATTGCTCATAGATCATTTTGTATAATGTATCAAGCTGTTTGCTAAATGATTCTGAAGCGTTCGGCTGAGACAGAAAAGAAGCTTTGTCTTCCGGTCCCCCAGTAATAACTTTAATTGTACCGTTTAAATCATGCTGCATTGCCATAGAATCTGCACCTTCTCCTTGTAGATACATGATAGGAAATCCGAATGCTTGATTGTTTTGTGCCATTTGCGAAAATGACATTTCATAACCATCGCAAGCATCTTGAGATGGCGACCAGCATGGACCATTTTCATCTCTATGGTATGCAACGGGTATAAATGGAAATCCATGAGGTGATTGTTCTTTCAACTCATATCCGTCTACTCCGAATAGGCTTAATATGTTGTTAAGAATCCCTTTGGCTCCTTGTTCTGATCGTTTATAACGGTAAAGATATGTCTTATCCCATACTTCAAGCCATTCAGTAATCCGGCTCCCGTTTTCATCGTAATCGAAATAAGAACGGGCAAAAACGAGGAGATCATTTGTTATTGGATCATAATGGGGATAAAGCGTATCTCCATTTTGGAAAGATAGCGTTTTGTAACCAAACACTCCTTCTCGGAGATATACGACAATGGCTGTGTCTCCTGTTATTTTTGTTGATTTGACAGCATCGAAGAATGCTATTTCCATATCTTTTTTTAGCCATCCTTCCCGGAAAAGGTAAAAATTCTTTTCTTCTTCTTCTGATGTTTTTTCTTTTACGAATTCAAATTGGATATCATTGCCACATAAATGTACTATCTGTTTTACTGTGATGATTTGTTGGAAGGCAAAAGAGTAACGGGGAACAAGCTCTTTGTACAGGCGTTTTTGGATTTTGCCGGTCGGCTCTCCGTTTTCATCATATACGGGTTCCTCTTCCATTCTGTAGATGTCAGGATAAATATTAGGGTCATTTATGATATGTCCAGAAGGATAGTATTCTCTAATAAAATCCGATTGCGTCATAAATGTATAAAGACAAGGATCATTTGTCAGCAAAGGTTCTTTCTCTGCCATATATGTACCATGTCGCATATAGCCTTCCGGTCTGACTCTTCTCCACGGTCTTTTTGTTTTGATATCTCTTTTATCCATGATCAAAATGGTTTATAGGATACGTACCTTAGCATCCCTTTTGGTTTAAAAATTTTTTTCTTGTTTATCTCGAAATACATACGGTAGATAAGAGATTCGAAAAAGTCGGGGGAATATCCTACGGCTTTGATCATCCCTTCTTTGTTTATAAGTTCAAATCCACCTATATTGGAATTGTCTTTATGTCTAATACACTTGCGCTCTTTCATCAGGATGTCTTTTAGGGCGACTTTTTGGTATTTCCCTTTCTTGCCGGAGAATTTCAAATCCAGTAACCTCGGTTCGATAGAAATCTTACCGTCTTGAATGTAATGGGCTAACATTTCAGCGCACTGCGATTTGATATTCTTATAAGAATTCTCAAATTGTTTTTCTGGCTTTTGGGTTCCGGTGAACTTGACGGCGCGTTTGACATGGCCGGATATGGCTTGTCCTACTCCCCAGTAGTCATAGATAACATTTTCTTCGCGTACCCCCCATTCGTTGAGTTTTGCCATGAACATCGTTTCTGTATTTGCTGAGTTCTCGCGCATGACAAATACGTCCTTAATGTGCAGGTCTATCCACAACCACATAACGCAGAAATCCCCACCTTCAAAAGCGATATCCGCTGATACGTAACGGATACCTTTCTCTATTTGGGCCGAAGCGCTATAAAATCGATCCATGTCCGACATCTTGATAAGATCGTCCCCTGTGGCCTTGAAGTTCCAGTTACCTTCTAGGTCCCTCGCTCTTTGTTCCTCGTTTTGCTGTGACAGGTTGGCTGCGTAATTAGGGTCAGAGGCTATTAGTTTTATATTCTCCTCAAGCCTTCCCTGTATGAATGTCACGGATTTGACGTACATTGTCACTTTATTGAAACCCAATTCCTCGTAAGCGTCTTTCCATAAGGGATCAATAATGTGCTTACATTGGTTATAGACCTCTTCCGGAGTGTTACCCCAATATATGGAATCAGGGGAATCTCCTTCCATGAAGCAATACCTAATGATACCGTCACGTTCATCGATAGGCAGCCCGTCTTCCCCGATCCACCAGTCTATGAACTTTCTTACCCAGCTATCTGGATCAGGGTTGCATGTCCCGTAAAACCTGTTTCTTATCCCGTACGCGTTACGATTGCATGTTATCAGGTATTTGAATTTCTCATATGAGCAGTGCGTTATCTCATCAATACCTATAAATGAATATTGTTTTCCCTGAAATCTCTTCTTGAAGTCGTCATATGAGTCTGCTAGATATGAGAATTTCAATTTGCCGCCATTCTTGAAATACCACGTCATGTCGCTGATGGACTTATTATATTGCCCCATCTGCCCATATAGTATATATGATGTATTGATCAAGTCAAGTAGGTCATCCTTCTCGTTTCGCAGCAAAATGGAATTGTAATATGGGTTGTAGATATCTTTTAATGATTCCATTAGCAAAGAGAAACTTTTTGATCCTCCTCTCGATCCCCCGAAGATGGTAATATCGGAAGGGGAAGCCAGAAACTTTTCTTGGCAACCTCTTTGAGCGATTATTTTTAGAGGATTCGCTTTCTTTCTATCAGACACACGAAGCGCTTCTATATACTCATAAGAGTATACAGGATCACCAAAATCTGTTTTTATGTCTTTCTCTAATACTTCCATAATAAAAAAAGCCGATAAGACATTGAAATAATGTCCTGTCGGCTCTCTAGGAACTCTGTTGTTTTATGTATTGCAAATATATAAATAAAATCTATTGTTTGTTTTGTATTTATAGATTTTATCTATATATTTGCGGTGTAACATATAAAATATATGCTTAAAGTAGTAGCAAGATTAGACAAAGATGGCTTAGATGTCCGAACTCAAGCGGCGAAATGTCCGTATTGTGGAAAAATGATGGCTGATATCCAATATGTATCAGGCATGGCCATGCTTAGGATAAAATGTACTAGGTGTAAGCATTATGTAAATGTAACCATAACAGAATAGGAAGCGTCGATAGAAGGTTGAAAGCTTTACATTGTTAATGTAACAAACCAAGAGGTATTAAAGATTCCAATTCCTATCGCTTCCGCTTAAAAGAGCTTCATAGAGAGCCGATTGTAACGATTAAATTCGTTATAGTCGGCTCTCTTTTTTGTTTATAAACAATTTAAAAGAAATGGAAAAAGAGACCCTTTTGACAGGATTAAAAAATGTGCTCGGAGAACCCGGCACAAATGGATACTTCGGAGACACCGGAGTTACCACTCGGACACTTGACGCTTATCTTGATGCCCTTTTACCTACAATCACATCGGATGAAATGGTAGACGATTCTTTTTACCAATCTCAAGCTAATGTAATTAAGGCTATGGGAGGTCAGATGCGTTTTGAACAGGCCGAGTTTGCGAGGAACTACAAGCCTAAAGGTGGTGAACCTCAGCTTCCCACCCCGCCAGTAAGTCCACAGGCTGGAGATAACGGTAACGGTGATTTGTTGAAACGGCTTGAAACTATTGAGAAGGAACGTGAAGAGGAAAGAAAAAAAACATTTGAAAAATCTTTGCGTGAAAAAGTTATTCAAAAATCAGGGGAGTTAAATGTTTATAATAAAGCTCTTTGGGAAGATGTGGTTAATCTTGTGCCAATTTCTGAAGGGATGGACATTGCGAAGTTGGAAGAAGAAACTAAGCGTTTGTATGAATCGAAGTTAAAGGCTTACAATGGAGAAGGTGCTACCCCATATGGTGGGCGCGCATCGGGTAGTGGACATAATTCATCAAAGGCATTAGATGAGTTCTTTGCCAAAAAAGCTCAAGAAGGTAAATTCCCTGCAAAACAATAAAATAACAAAACTATGGGAACATTAGGTAATACATTTGGTAGAGGCCAGAAAGAATTTAATTCAGGAAAAAATATCTGGCACAAGGTGGTGAATCAATACCCTGTAGGAGGTAATATTAGTAATATTTCCAGCTATAAAGGTAAAGTTATTCCAGCCGGAAGTATGTGTCAACTTGATCAGTCAGCACACACAATAAAGATAATCAAAGCTTCCGAAATAAAGACGGCATCTCAATCCGGCGCTTCGGTAGAACCGGCAACGATCAAAGGGCTTTTGTATCATGATGTCTATGTGGATACGGATACTAATTATGCGACTGGTGCAGTTGTATTCGAGGGGATGATCTATGCAGATAGGCTGGCAGAGACTGTACCGGATGAAGTATGGGCAGTACTGCCTCAAATTACCCCTATTCGGGAAGCTTAAAAAAGGAGGTGAATAATGAGAACAATGGTATCAAATTACTATGACTTAATGACATTCGGATTGGGGGGAGCTTCTTTCCAGCAGTTTGTCGATCGTTTTCAAGAAAAGTACAATGTACTCCAAGCCGACGGGTTTGCATGGGACCCGGAGATTCAACTTGATTACACATATGAGCAGTTGATTGCATCTCTTAATATCGCAACTCTTCCTGTTTATATGGACGAGGCTTCGCAAGGTCTTGACAAAGGATTTGGTGAGTTTAAGATCGGGTCAAATAAGATTCCGACTCAGAAGCATCGCTATCCTATCAGTGCAAAGATGCTTCGTGAACGTATGATTATGGTACAGCGTTTTGGAGATGCCGCATTGAATACGGCAACCCAATCTGCACTTATGGAAATGCTATTTACCAGCACGGATAATCTGTTACAAGGTAATAGAAATGCTATAACTCATCAGCGTATGCGTGTTGCATCTACTGGCCAATTCACGATTGGATTAGATAATAATCCGAGAGGTATCAGCGGGCTGACATTTGATTTTGGTATTCCTGCCGCAAACAAAGAATCGCTTTCCGGAGAAAGCAGATGGTGGAAAACAAATGAACATACAACAGCAAATGAAGGAACAACTTCTGATCCGCTACTGTATCTTAAGAACAAGGTAAAGGCTATGCGCAAGAAGGGATTCCCCGCCGGACATTTTGAAATTGCTTCTGACTTGTTGGATGATCTTTTGACTCATACAAAGGTACTGAAACGCATTGGACTTGCTCTTTATCCGAGTGCGGCAGGTGCTACTAATCCCGATTTGGTGGCTTCTCAGTATGCTCAAAATATGACCGATGAAGGCAAGCTAGATGCTATTCGTCGTATTATCGGTGCGTCAATCATCCCAGGAGATAGCATTGCTGCTGTGGATAAATTCGATGAAGAGTCGAAGTCTTTAAAAGTGGAAACTATAGAGAACTTTAATCCTCTCAATGTCGCTTTTGTACCAGACGGTCAGATTGGGACAATAAAGAGCGTTCAACCTATGGTATTCTCGGACGATCCTACGCAGCGCATTGCATGGTTTGATGATGGTCGTACTCTGCTGCGTCAGATGTTCAATGCTGAAACAAAAAGCATGTATGTAGAGAGCGAGATGGCGATATTGTGTGTTCCAAGTATGCCTCAGTATATGTGTGTTTATACGGTAACTGCTTAATGGTATGATTCGTGACTCTCAAAATACTGAGCGTACAGTTGAACAATATGTTCGTGGTATCGTGAATATGGATTTGAGTGATGAAGTGATTGCTAATATCCTTTCTGATCGTCAAATTCAGCCTGATTCTTTGGTTTCAAACTTGGACTTGAAAACAAAGATGTTGTTGAAAGCGGATGTGTATATGGCCTGCTCCAATATGCCAAGTGTGAAAGTCAGCGTTGAAGATGCGGATGGGAATTGGAAACATAAGGAAGGAGGAGGACAGATATCTGAAACGGACAAAAGAAGGTGGACCGCGATAGCCAATAGTATTTATGCTCAGTATGGAGAGATTCGCTATACCCAATTAGGGCCGCGTGTTCATGCCAGGGGAATGAAGATTTGGAGGAAGGGATATGGCTGTTAGTAATCCAAGATACCCGCATACTTGCACAATCTATCGGATAACCGGGGCAACCCAGTTTTCGGAAGGCGAGAAGGTTATACTTTACGAAGGTGAATGCCGGAAAGAAAGTAATACATCAATCCGTAATTTTTATTCCGATAATGTTCCTAAGACAGATTACCGAGTTTCAATACCCGGATTCGTAGAAGGGATATTGCCTGGCGATATGATTGATGTAAAGGATCGAGTAAACTTGTGGATAGACATTCTTATAACAGATGTGAACATTTCCAACTTTGGGACGGAAGTATTTTTCAATATCTCTAAAAACTAAAGAAATGGAAGATAACAGAAAGGTGTTTAATGAGGGAATGAAAAGATTCCAAAAACTAAAAAATAGGTTCCTGATGCGATTGTGTGTAAAGGCTTGCAACAAACTGTCTGAACATATATTCGAGAATGTGCAGACGTTGGGTGTTACAGGAAACCTATTGGGGTCTATCGCTTATGGAATATACATGAATAGGAAACTTGTAAAATCCGTTACGCCGTATGCTCATCTGGTTGATGATAAGACTTTGAAAAAAGGGGAAAAGGCTCAGATAGGATGGGACGAAGAAGGCAGTCCTAAATATTATACTGCTCCGACAGGAAACAGAAAGTATTATGGATATGAAGAATCGTTGAATTTCTTGAGCCGATATAGACCCTCGATCAAAGGTATTGCTATCGTTTTAGTTGTAGGCGTGGAATATGCGGAATACCGCGAAAAAGAAGAAGGAGCAAACGTTCTGACAGATACCTTTCAATTTGTACGTGTTTCTGGAGAGAAATTATTTACTGCTAAGTTGGATTTTGACAATGCGGTAGAGATCCCTTTTGAATTGCCAAATGAATTTGAGGTTGTTCCTTTTTAACATTATCAGTAATGAGAGTGAGTCGTTTTTACATATCCCGAATATTGGAGGAGGTCTGTACATTGTTTGCCGGTATCAGCAAGGATGTATCAGCAGGTAATCGTAAAGCCGCAAGCCAGAAACAAATGGCTGATTTCATAGTCGTTTCTATGCCTGTTAATGTCCCGGACAGTAATGTTTTACAAAGTACGACCCTTCGCATAGACCTTGCTGCAAGGAATAAACAGAATGGGTTGGAAAACATTCCCCGATTACAAACAATGCTCGATTCGGTAATTTCTCTTTTCCCTATAAAAACAAACGATGGTCGTTTTTGTGTGACGAACCCGGTGTTGGTTCTTAAAGGAGATGATGGATTGGGCTTTTCTCATTGGTTGATCAATGCGGATTTAAAAATAAATCAAACAGATTCATATAAGTATTAACAATAAAAGATAAAAAGACATGGCAAAAATAACTGTTACCAATCAATTGAGTGCACTTAGAGCCGTTTTTAATAAAATGGACGAAGTGTATTATATCAAGACTCCTTTGACTGTCTCAGAATTGGCTTCTGCTATTACTGTAGACATGGAACTACCTGTATTATCAGATGGAGTAACGTTTAATACAGGAGAACCGGAAACAACAGAAATAAAGTTGACCACAGGTGCTAACTGGGTGACTAGAACAGAAAAAGGAGATTCGGATATTTCTCTTCAAGTAGCCAGTTTGAAAGGAATTATTAATAACTTGTTCATGGATAAGAAAAAGGATATTGTTTCGACCTCCAATTTAGCCGAAGATGAAAGTTATTCCGGTGCTGCATATAGTATGGCTCCTAAGAAGATCTCCGGCGCTCTTATCATGATGAGTGATAACAAGGATGTTATCGTAATCTTACCTAGCATTGAAATGTACGGAAGTCTCGTCGTTGCGGATGGTGATAATCCGGCATATTTCAATGTGACCGTAACTCCGTTGGAGAATGAGGATGGATCAGACATCTTTATTTTGGAGAAACAAGCTGCTTAATATATTCACTGACGGCGGAGCTTATGTTGCATAATTCAAGTTCCGCCATTATTCTATTGATGACAATAAGTATGGCTGATAGAATCAAAGAGCCTTCCAGGAAGGATGAAAGGATATTTCAAGAGGTACGGACTGCCTCCAAGAGTACTATTCGTTGGGGTAGAATGAATTTCAATATAGGATGGATGCGTCCCTATACGTTGGAAAGGATAACTGATGTTTCATTGAACTGTAAAAATGACAATGAAGTACCAGCACGAACGGCTGCTTTAATCCTTTTGAATGGCTTATTTTCGATCACATTCCTGTATTCCTTACTGTGGAGATGGCTGTATCATCATGTTCCTTCGGAAGTAATTGTTTCCATTGTAACAGAAGGTAAAAAAAAAGAAGCATCGCTCATACAGGATTATTGGATGTGTATCATATTAGCGACCGCGATGAGAGACTCGAAAATGAATATGAAGAAGGAGGAAGCCGATCGTATCCTTCTCGAACAGCGTACGGAGAAGCCTGGACAATAGGGGAAAAACACCCTAATTTAATGGCTTCAAGGTCTTTCTTTTTAGGGCTTTTAACTATTCCCATGTATGAGTATAGATGCGTCCTCTCTTGCGCTCAGATTGAGCTTCTTACTATAGACAAACCTGTCATAAATTATGGGACGGACAAAGGTGGTAAAAGAGATAAAAAAGGCCGTGACTCTAAACGACCAAGTAAGCAACAAGTAATCAAAAAAACAAAAGAGTGGGAAGATAAATATAAGGACGGAGCAAAGCCGGTAATTGATCTTTCCCAGTTTATTATTAAAAAGTAGAGGCATTATGGGAAGTCTGGGTAAAATGTGGTTCGAATTAGGATTAAAAGACCTAACAGACAAAGATATAAAAGCTGTTGAGAAACGTTTGAAAGACTTGAATGTTCAAGTTGGTTTAAATAGTCAATCTTTGAAATCTTCTATAGAGAATGCTTTAAGAGGACAACAGTTTAAGATTGATGTCGTCGTGGATAAGGCTAATACTACTAAACTGATCCAAGACGCTATTGCCAAAGCTGGAATAAATACAAATGTATCCGCTAGTGATGTACGCGCTAAAAGAATAGAAGAGATAAACAAGCGTATCCAGAACTCATATGATGAAAGCCGGGAGAAGATAAAAAAACTACAAGAGCAAGTCAGGAAGCTGCGGGGTGAGTATAGTAATACATCCTCTTCTGCTAATAAGTACGCAGGATCACTTGGAGGGATAACTAAGAATATGCGTACGCAATTCAACCTTGCGGTTCAACTCCGCAATCAGTTGGCGAATATATATTCCGTATATGCGGCAGAAAGATTCTTGACTCAAATAATCGAAATTGGTGGAGAATTTCAGAAGCAGCGTGTCGCGTTACAGACGATGTTTAAGGATGCCACCAAAGCAGATGTGCTATTCGGTCAGATCAAAGAACTTGCAGTCGTTTCTCCTTTTGAATTTAAAGAACTTGCAGGATATACCAAACAGCTTGCCGCTTTTAATATTCCCTATGAGGAAATGTATGACACCACCAAGCG
>ULMQ01013250.1_pt1 | contig 29367 bp, 37 predicted proteins | sample 1951701 | NCBI WGS metagenome assembly ULMQ01 (sample SAMEA4835555, study PRJEB28245) | human gut metagenome | biome: gut microbiome; material: fecal sample | place: Denmark | collected 2008
GGGAGTCAGGGAAGACTCAAGATTCGGCAAACAGATTTGTGTCCTCTCGGAAGAACTGAAAGGCAAAATCGAGTCAAACATTCTCTACGCTGTGGAACTCAAGCCGATGCACAAGGCAAACGGGTATGTGGTCGTCGAAGCCAGTCCCGTGCTGTTCCCCGCACAGGTAGAGGTGGAAATTGTTCCCAAGACATTGTACCGGGTCACGGTGACCTTCGGCAACAAGAAAATCTTTTTTGACCCCAAGGACGGGAAAAGCCCGATGAGCCGCACTCTGGAAGGAGTCCTTTCCATTCTCACGGCGCGGCACGACATCGGGTGCCGGGAAGAAGTCATACAGGACTTCCATCGGCAGGCACAAGCATTAATCAGACGGATGGAGACGGACGGATTCATCTACGTTGGGAAAACCAAGACCAATGACTGATGAATGTCCCACGACGTGGCATTGCCACAGGCGCTTTTCATTCTGCCAAAGACAGGTTGACACGCTTTCGGGCGGTTGACCTGTCTTCGGGCGAGGTGGTACTCACTGCATCCATTGGCAACCGGAGTGCTGACATTGGCAAGTTCCTGGGTATCGCAGCTTCCGTCCGTTATTTGCTCGAACATCCTGAAATCTATCCTGTAATCTATTCGGACAGCCTTACCGCTATCGCCTGGTTCCATGATAAGATGGCTGTTTCTTCGCGTCCTTGTCCGGCGCTGCATAAAGCCGAGGTTTTCCTCCATGCCTTTTCGGCCCGGATAAGCCCCATCGAAGTCCGTCACTGGGACAACTGCAAGTGGGGAGAAATCCCGATAGGCTCTAATGATAACAAGTAGACAGTATGAACAAACGGCTAATAGTATGGCAAGACTGAAATCACAATCCCTGAAATACGTGGAGCTGAAAGAAGAAGACTATAAACAGCTCCTTGAGAACTCGTTGCAACTGGAAGCCTTGAAAATAGCGGGTATCGAAAAAATGCCCATTTACAAGGCGATGCAGCACATCCTCCAGCACGAGCATATTGACCTGCTGATTAAACCCGTATCGCGCCGGTATTCTTGACCAAATGACTTCCCATAGGGGCAGGTATGGGGTAACTGTTTAACAAGGAAAGATAACGACTTGGGTAGCCTAAAGTAACGAGTGAAGCTACCTAAGTCGTTATCTTTTTCATACGGCATCGGATAAATTATTGGTAACTACCCAATGGTTTTTGTTCGATGCTTGGTTGTAATACATACAAAGAGAAGGAAAAATGTCGGGTAAAGAATAGAAAGTGAGATAATAGGCAAGAAAGAATCTATTGTAATCATTGCTGATTGTTATAAATTAATGATAATCAATATATTAAAAAGAAGACGCATGTACGGTAGATATGATAACCGACATACGCCCTCTTTCTCTGTTTACATAAAACCTCGGTATCTTTAGTGAAAATCTTATTTTCCAAGAAGATAGATATACTTTTATTTGTATATCTTTGTATCCAAGTTTAGTGCGTTATAAACTCCACCTATGTAGGCTTACAAGGGGAATTTATGATTTTCTACAAAACTAACTATTGGCAATCAATAAGTTAAATTTTAAAAGGCATACCCCGTAATGAGTGCCTTTTTTTAATCTGCTAAGAAACCTATTATGCTCTTCATTTTACTTTACCAATAATCATGTCAATCATAACTAAATTGTTTTGGGCTTAGATTACTCCTCATCAACATATACTTCTTTCTTTTTGTCAGGCCAAGATTTACGAATTAGAGAAGTAATTTTCTTTTCTTGAAGTTTCTCAATAGCTTTTCTTTTGGCCTCGGCCTTATTATTAGCTGACACTGTTACCTCAAAAGCATCCAGGTAAATCGTTACTTTATATTTTTTCATATCTGTCTTATGTTGAGGGTTAATGTGTTTCAAAGTGAAGAGAGGTAATCTCTTTGTTATCAACTTCAAATTCTTGCACAAAGTTATTATCAACGGTTTCGAGCCGTAATTCAAAACCGTTTTCAGTACAGCACATCGTAATATCTTGTATTTTACGCAATGGCATTTGTTCATACTCTAAACATTTGCTAAAGAAGTCTTTTACAACTCTTGTATATCTGTTTTGAAATTCTATTGCATTCATATCTTTATTGTTTTGATTTAAAACTATTAACCGAATATTTTTCCGTAATATTATAATTTATGAAAAATGTGAATTATATTTGCAGCAGATTATCAACATACTACAAGATGAGTTAGTAATTAACTTAACCATAATGATCATGATTGAATCATTTCTTGGCAGCTTTTTAGCAGGCGTATTGCTTCTCTTTATTGAGAAAAAGATTATGAGATTACGTAAATAAGTAAGTAGATGATCTAGGTAACTATAGCACCGGGGAATCCACCTCTTCCCATTCCGAACAGAGAAGTTAAACCCGGTTACGCCGATGGTACTGCGTAACAGTGGAAGAGTAGGGCGTTGCCAATTAAAATGAGTATCAAACTTAAGACATGAAGAGTAGTCGCCGGAGAAGCGATGCTCTTCCGCCATCAAAGCTGTCTTTCTATTTAGAGACTTGTGTAATTCAAGATTGAATTTCCGTCTCATTAATTTAAACTTAATAAGTTTATGAAAAAAATAGAGATAGCCGACAAAGCAATCGATTGGGCATATAAAATTGCTAAAATGATATTTATCGCTTGCAGTCTTGGACTCATTTAATCGCTTTGGGGGTGTGCGATAAACACCCCTTTTATCATCATTCATTTTTAATTTGTTTTACTTTAAAATATCAATAGCTTGCTTCAATATGACGTCAGCCATTTTTTCATCACCAATTTCTGTTTTACAAATTATCCTAAGTTGCGTTGCTAAATATCTTGTAGCTTGTGCCAACTGTTGAACATCTTTAGGGACTTCCATGTCATTTTCTATCGCAGACCGTCCCAAGATTCCTGCTATTCTAAATTCGATTTCATTCATATTTTCTTGGTATTGAGGGTTATTCAGTAGCCTTTTTAATTGCATCACATAATACATCATAGGTAGGTTCTTCTACGCAGACATATTTTAATGCTTCTTGGCACGCTTTTAATAATTCAGGAGCAGCCGCTATTAACTTGGCTCTCTCTCGTTGTTTTTTCGTTCCATTCTCATGCCCCCCAAGTGGAAAAGCAACCATAGCCAATGGGAATTCTACAGACGTGTCTTCTTTTATAAAGATTACACCATCGGGATAACTGGGATTAATTGTCTCGACCGTTTTCCATTTTACAAAACCTTCTTTTTTGCTCATATTTGTATAATTACTCGTTATTTAATTGCTTACTAAATTCCTCTCTTGTCTCATTACCATAATTGGTATACAAAGTATTCAACGCATCTGTAAGATTCTGCGCTTCATCTGCGTAAACTTCACAATTTAATCTAATTGTATCTTTGGATGGTAATTTAAGTATATAAAGAAGTGTATCTAAGTTGTTAATCACTTCTTGAATTTTATCCAAGCATTCTTTTCGTTTCATAAATATTCTATTCTTGTTTGTTATTAATTAATCTATAAATCCTTCTTCAAAGTACTCGTCATCGTCTGCCCCCGAATCATTAATGCATCCCGCCATTATATAATTCGGAATTGGTGTGCTACGATCTTTTCTAATTCCACCGTCCAGTTGTACCGATGGAGCCGCGTGTTTCATTGCGCTATGTTTATACGCAACGATACTGCAGCCCTTGCCATAGTAGAAGCAGAGCCCGGCTTTATGGTCAGCTTTAAAGGCTTTCTTTATTTCTTTACAAGCCTTTATTTGTTCGTCTGATAATTCGTATTGACTTATTTTTGCCATAATATTCCTTTTTGTATTGTTATTAGTAATTCTTTGAAATCCAATTATCTGTATCGCAGTAAAAGCAATATCCGGTTTTAGGATGCTCTGCACCGTCTTTAGCTCCACAGGTTCCACAATAATATTCTTTGTCGTATTCCGGAGAAAAACTTTCATTCCGTTCTTTGATAACAGCTTTTCTTTCTTCAAGCATCATCATTTTATCGGGATTACGACTCAAATAGAACTTTCTGACTTTATGTATTTGCTTTTCAAACAGATCGTCAGATTCCGCAATCTGTTTGGGTGTATATTTGCTCATATTTTTATTGGTTTATATTACACTTCCGGAAAAATAGTTATCACTGATTCCTATGCTCATATTCTAATAGAGTCTCAATATACTCAGTTGTTATTTCCTCTTCAGGAACATTGTCTGCCAAAAGTTCATTTATAAATCTTTGTGGTACAGGCTTGTCAAAAGCATAGTATTGCTTTTGATGTTCACAATCATAATCTCTTCTAAGCATACTCCGATATCGGCACAATATGTCCTGAAGATTTGAATAAATCATTTCTTTGTCATAGTCACCCCTGACATTTTTAATCCAATTACCGCTATCCAACGCTTTAATTTGATTTTCCAAATCCTGGATGCTCCTCCGCACAAAAGCAAGGTAATTATTTAATTCTGCTACTTCCATTAGTCAATTTTTATATTACTTTACAACATAACAATATAGCAAGAAGAAACCAAACTAAACAGATCCCCATTACCCAATATCCTACATCTAAGGATCTTAATAACCAATACCCGGACAGCATGCCATGACAGATAGAAAGCATCTTTGCATTTGTGATAACTGCACCTTCCATGAAGGTTGTTAACAATGAGTTTTCACTTAAAAGCCAAGTAATAATCTGGCTCTTTGTATCCTGTTTTACAGGCTTTGATAATGATGATTCCATAATATAATGTGTTATGCAGGGCTTTCACCCTGCTTGTTAAGCTTATGCTAATCTATTAACTATATAAACAGTATCGTTTATGTTGGTAAAAGACATTATCACAATACCCTCTTCTACTATTGGCTCTTCGTCTGTACCTGAAAATTTTAAAGTTGCAATCGTGCATTTATTATCATCTTTTTCACCGGCAATGATAGTTGCTCTCTGTATAAGTTCATCAAATGAACTACAAGTTGTGATAAACTCACCATTTTCAAATATGCCGTAACACTGTATTGCGAAATTCTTAACTTTAACTTCTGTTGCCTTCATAATCATATATTTTATATTATTTCTATCTTTTTCTCTTGCACAAAGGTGCGTATATATTAGCACATTTCAAAATAACGGTACTACTATATTAGTTTTTTAACCTTATTTAGTACTAATATATACGTACTAAATTAATTTGAGGTTATATTTGTAAACGTTTTATAAACTAAAAAGAAATGGTTATAGATAAGATCAAAGAAATTTGCGAGAAGAAAGGTATGTCTATTGCAGAATTAGGTAGAATGATAGGTACTGGAAAATCAACAATCCACACCATCATGACGAATGGAAATCCAACTGTAGAAACTCTTGAGAAGATAGCTAAAGCTTTGGATGTGAATGTTAGAGATTTTTTTGAAGAAGAACCCAGAGAGGTGTTCACATGTCCGCACTGCCACCAACCAATTAGAGACAGAGACTTTATCAATACAGTAAAAACACAAGAAGATGGAACAGGGAGAGATAATATTATACCAGCCTGACGAGCTGGTAAAACTGGAAGTACGGTTAGAGGATGAAACTGTTTGGCTGACACAAGGACAGATGTCTGAACTTTTCGATGTAAAGGAGAATACCATTACATATCATATAAAAGAGATATATAATACTGAAGAATTAGAAATTGATTCAACTACTCGAAAAATTCGAGTAGTTCGAAAAGAAGGAAATAGGAACGTAAATCGAAACATTGATTTCTATAATCTTGATATGATTATATCAGTGGGATATAGAGTATCAAGCAAACGAGGCGTACAGTTCCGACAGTGGGCGAATAAGGTCTTAAAAGACTATCTGTTAAAAGGCTATTCCATCAACCAGCGAATAGATCACCTGGAGAGTAAGATTGACTCAAAGCTGATCGCCCATGACCGGCAACTGGAAGAGTTGACTAACAAAGTAGACTTCTTCGTCCGGACTTCCCTACCACCGGTAGAAGGAATCTTCTTTGATGGCCAGATTTTCGATGCGTACAAATTCGCTACTGATCTGATCAAGTCGGCAAAAAAATCCTTAATCTTAATTGATAACTATGTGGATGAGAGTGTACTACTCATGTTGAGTAAACGATCAACAGGAGTAACAGCTACGATATACACTAAGAAAATAACTCAGCAGATGCAATTAGATTTAACCAGGCACAACAGCCAATACCCGCAGATAGATATTCGCACATGTCCGCAGTCACATGATCGGTTCCTGATCATCGATAACACCGACGTTTATCATATCGGAGCTTCACTAAAGGATCTTGGTAAAAAGTGGTTTGCGTTCTCTAAGCTAAATATCCCAGCAAGTACAATCATAAACTCATTATAAACGAGAACTACAACCATGAATATTGAGCAGCTAATCAATGTATATTTGAATATCCCGGCTATTCAGCCAGGAAAGACGGAATACAAATAATCGACAAAAGAAACGATAGTACCCCATGTGTATTCATATTGAAAGAGCATACAGGTATTATTATATCTCCTGATACCGAAAAACATTTAGGTATTTCGTTCATCGAAGATATGGGAACAAAAAAGCATGTTGGGAACACGTTGCATGGCTTTGGGGTTCTGACTTAGACAAGTACCAAAAACTCCTATTTCACGCAAAACAATGGCTCTCAAAGAACACTGTTGAGCGTGATTCTTATCATTATTTTGCTCAAACGGAAAAGGAATAAAGAAAAGCAATAAGCATTTGACAATGGAAGATAAACCCAAATTCATAATGGAGATAGATACCCCGATTCCCATTCCTCGCACGGTCACGCGCTCATTTACAAGTCTGAAGCATCTCAGACAGTGGCAAAAAAGGAACGACATTGATAATATGCTTTGGTGTCTTGCCCATAGAGAATATATACTTAGTGATAACGGTAAGTACGAACGGTTCACCGTTATTTCTAACCAGATCGTTCGTTTGAGTGACTTAGAAAAGTTACTGAAGGAGTTGACGGATGAAGGTTTACAATCTTCACGATACAAACAATGAAGAATCAGACTCTTCGTTTTTGAAAAAAGTGAAGAATCCGATTCTTCACCAAACACAACCTTCATATTTTCAGAAGAAATACCCGAATCCACTACGCATCATTTTTTCCGAAAGTACGAAAATGATTTGCTTTCGTTTTCCTATATCTCTAAAGAGTGTATTTTTGCGCTAAAAATATGAATAACATACAAGAGCAGATAGAGTTACTGCTACATGATTTTGAAATAAGATTATCAGAGATAGGAATAAATGACACCTCAGCAACGTTACTTTTACAATTGCAGATAAATAACATCCGATATCTCAAACATTTTGGAGATCTGAACAACCTGGCCGGATGTACAATGACCTTTGACTCAGCAAAGGATTTAGAAGATCTGGATTTCTATGCTTTTTTTGCTAATGAAATAGAATTGCTACCGGTGGCCGAGTCTACGAAGAAGAACCACCGCGACACATTAAGACTGCTACATAAATTTAAAGAAAAGCTGTGTTTCTCACAGCTTAATTATGAGCTACTGACTTCATTCGATTATTACCTTGTCAAGAGCGGCTATGCAGTCAATACAATTGCCAGGCATATGAAAGTACTCAAACAATATATAAATCGCGCTATCGTACTGGAATACATTCAAACAACACCATTTAAAAAGTATAAGATACGTTCTGCCGAAACAGAGCGCGAGTCACTATCAGAAAAGGAACTGGCCTTGATGGAACAGTACCAGGAACAACAAGAAAACAGAAACGAGATCCTGGACGCATTTTTATTTTCCTGTTATTCCGGGTTACGATACTCTGACATGTGCCGGCTGACAAAACAGCATATCACCATTATAAATAAAAAACGGTGGATTGTAATCCGGATGCAAAAGACAGATACTGATATCCGTGTACCGATATCTTTGCTTTTCGATGGGAAGGGACTAAATTTACTAAAAGAGATCCGGAGATCGAGAGGACTTGTGTTCCGACTGCCATGCAGCCAGACAGTGAACCGGGAATTAAACAAAATCTGCAAAAGATTAGGTATCAAAAAGCATATAACATTTCACTCGGCCCGGCATACATGTGCCACTTTACTACTATATAGAGGGGTCAATATCACAACAGTGCAAAAGATCTTAGGGCACAAAAACGTGAAAACAACACAGATTTATAGTGCTGTGACCGATCTTACAATAGAAAAGGAAATAAAGAAAAGCAATAAGAAAAAGAAACAGATTTAAATATTCTCTCTATTTCTCCCAAACAGATAAATCCCTACCCCGGTACATACCGGGAGAGCGGACTTTTTACGCTCCTTTTTTTCTCTCTCTTCTGACAACATCCTCATTCCAAAGAAGTATTGACCTTCATTGAGTTATCGACCTTATCTATACGGCAAAGAATGTTCAAGAGCCTATTACTTCTACAAGGCCTAAGCCCTACGCGTATGAATTTAAATCTCCACACCTACGGGTAGTATTTAAAGTCATAGCCTTGTAGTAGTTGGCTCCGGAACGGGAAACGCCTATAGATAAGGTCGATAACTCAGTAAGGGCAATAAGTAAAAAAAAAGTCTGCCATCAGAAGAGAGAGAGAAAAAAAGATAATATAGATAGGTCTCAAATCTTGATGAGCATTAAGTTCAAACAGCAAAAAACTGATTATTAACAATCTAAAGCAATAAAAACATGAAACTTACAGAAGAAGATAAAAACATGCTGATACAATGGGGATACTCAGAAGAAGACATTCCTCAAATTAAAAAGGCAATCAGAGTCAGTCAATATTACGTATATGAAATCCATCAAAGAGACATACCTATATCACTCAATGAAGCTCTTGAATTATTAGGGAGGGGCAAGTTTCTAAGTGGCATAGCACGAAGTGCTTTTCATTGGAGTGCTTTACGTGAGAACAATAATGTAAAAATATTATTTAGTTCCAAGAAGTTATTCTTCTGAAACCAAATGAATGTAGAATATTTAAACAACAAATTATTAAACAATATGGGAGCAACAGAGATTCAAAACTACTTAGAAGTACTTATAGACATTGCATATGTAGCAGGAGAAAAAGGACTTTCAGAAAATAAAGATTCAAGAATTGTAAATCAAGTAATCATCAAATGGGCTGATGATTTTTCCAATATCCATAAAGATACAGATTGGTTTGAGGTCGATTATCTAAAGACAGTCTATCAGTTTACCGAAAACAAAATCTTAATAGAAAAAGACGATATAGAGTTCAATAAATTAAAAGAAATGTGGACTAAATTTGGAGATATACCAATAGACGAAGAGGAAGATATTGAAGAGCAATTTTACTGTTAGAATATCGGTACTAATAGGTATGAAATATGGAACTGGTTTGATAAGCATTGCCCCAATGGATTACATGACGATTTAATGTTTCTCAATAAATAAGTATAAGTTTAACAGCAGGGTGAAAGCCCTGCATAATACTAAAATATTAATGAAATTAAAACATATTATATCCACTGCGAAAGAGAACGGATGGAATGTTAGCTCTAATAAATTGAACAATGAATGTGTTCAGTTCGAGTTTTCTAAATTCACACCATACGGACAAGATTTTAACTTTGCCAGTGAACTATCTAACAATGATCCATCAACACTCATTGAAAATATCAAGACCTATTATGAGGACTTTGATCCTGATCAAGAAGCCTATCACTGGATAGGGGAAGACGGCCACGGAAGAAACGGAGCACCATATCACATTAAGGATATTGTGAACGATATGGAAGCTGTTGAAGAAATGATATACCAGTTCTATATTGCACTGACAACTGAATAACTGAACTAAAAGGCCGTTAGACAGCAATAGTGATTTCTAACGGCCACTAATAAACATAAGGAATAGCAATACTAATCCCAAAAACTATATGGAATTTATATAAATTCCATATCTAATAATTAAAAAAGAACGTTACAGAAATAGGCTTATAAAGAAGGATATTACATCAAAGAATAACCACAAAAAAACATGTTTTATCTGCGAATAACCAATATTTCCACGCGTATTTAAATATTCGCAAAGAAAGGAACACTACATAAAATACTGAATTCCAACATATTATCAACAATAATTAAATATTTATAACGTGAAAAATTTTACTTTATTTTACCATTGAAAACATTATTTAACTACAAAAATATCTATCATTTATTTTTACATAATATTCAACTATAGATAATAACATTTCAACCCATAGCAAAAAGATGTTTTTTTTTTACTTATACCACTTATATATTTGATATTCAACTTATTAAATTATAACAAAAGTACTCTCTAATTATAACATTTGATTAGAATCAGTATAAATAACGTTCAACACCGTTTAAACACAAGTAACAAATAGCGCATTTATACCTGTGTATCAATATAATACACATATTATTTTAACTAAAACATCATACAAATAATATAGAGAAAAAAATTTTAGATCAAAATAGTTTTACACCTTGTGTTTTAGCACGCTAAAAAGTGCTTTTGAACATAAAACGAACTTTTTGAAATCAGAAAGTTTTTCATAACTTCGTGTCTCGGATTAAGAATACGCTTATTTTTAAGCCTATGAAGTTATTATATAAGTGGGGGCAAATAGTCTAAAAACGACCTTGTTGTAACTAAAATGGGAGTTACCATAAATTTAGAAGTGTTTCCCTATCTTTATATAAACAGTAAGAGGCATCGTACCAGGATGCCTCTTTCAAATGGGTTAATTACTGTGCTCCTAAATGGGGCAAATTCTAAAAACGACCTTGTTAAAAATTTGAAGTAAATACCTCAATAACTGGAGCAGAGCAAGGATCAACTGCAACCAGATCAGAAGCGTTATCATACACTTACCAATTTAAATTATTAATAATACTTTCTTGAGAGAACTACCTAAGTAGTATGAACCGTACATATAAAAAAAATACCAATTTCCTCTTTGAGAAAGATTGGTATAAGTTTGCTATATTCAATAGCGATTTATACAAATCCTATTAACATCTCAACACTATCTTTGAAGTTATATAAATCAATTCTATTGCCATCTTTATGATTTAAAATCCATATACTATTTTACTATTGACATTACAAAGATAGGTTGTTGAGAGATTGCTACAAAGTAAAATCGTATGTTATCGAGCATATATTTACAAAATAAAATTCCTTTTCTTCTTTTCAACATTAGGAATCTTTTTATTCACCACTTCCCGGTACACACATCGGAAAAACGGACATTCAGCTATCGATTTTTGAAGAAGAAAAGAATAACTCCAATCTTTGGGGGATTTGAATAACCTCTATCGCCATAATGGTAATGATACGATCCTATATAGAGCAGCCATAAAAAAACGTTTGGACTCGTTACATACAGCGAAATCCAAACGTCTTTTATATCACATCATATAGAATTACTTACCGGTTTTGGCTTTCAAATCATGAATAGCGGCTTTTAAAAAATCATAATGGTCATCAACAATGTTATTATATTCTTTAAGAGCCTTTTCAGCATCATCAATATTTCCTGTAAGATCATATTCTCTTTTATGTGCATAACCAATAAAAAAGGGAACCGCTTCATCTTGTCCGCGCAATTTCTCTAACTCCTGCCTTCCTGTTTCGCGTTCTTTTTTATCACCTGAGAATGTTTTATTTATAGCATCATCCATCTGTTTGTGAAGCTTTAGTCTTTCTTCCATGTCTTTATCATTCATATCTGTTGTTATTAATTTCTACAAAAATACGAAATAAAAATTATTATACGATATACAAAAAGACTATATATACATAACATTTAATCCCACACAAAAGCATATGTAACGGCTATCAAGAACGCTGTACTGTTAATTAATAAAGTTCGCGACAAAAGACAACTTTTTCCTAAAGTTTTTCTTTTTCTATGCAGGATCGGACTTCAGTTTCTCTTTAAACTCCCAAAGATGATCAATTGTCGGATGAAACGTAGGATTCTCCCAGTGTCTCGATATTGTTGAGATTGCACTATCTAAATAATACGCACAATCCAGAATTTTTGTACTTCTATTTAGCTGGTAAGGATTTTGGGGATAAGTCTTATTCCTAAGCATATCTTTCGCCCAGGTGAGAATCTCTTGAACTGCTTCGTAATCGTATTTATGTGACATGGCTATAATATTTTCAAGCAAAGGTAGGGATAAATAAATAATAAACCCTACCTTCGTGATCATGAAATACACACTGATATTTTTTACGATAGTAGTAATTATTGCGTGTAGCAATGATAATGTTACCTTAGAGACTGGAAACCATGAATTACCAGCAGAATATATACCGGCAATTCCGGATAGTACAGATAATTCAGAAACCATAGATCCGGAGATCGGAGACTGGAAACCTAGTGGAAGCAGTTCTACAGATATGACTGAGAAGGAAGAATAGAAACCAAAAGATATTAAAGAATCTAATAAGTATCATCCTACAATTGAATAATTTGTTTTTTCATTATTATATTTATACCAGAATAATGAAAAAACAGTTAGAGATACACAAGACAGATTTTTCCAGCAGTTTATTACTTCCATATGCAGATGAAGGAATTCGGGCAGGATTTCCATCTCCGGCACAAGACCATCTGGAACAGGCCATAGACTTAAATAAGGAGCTGATCAGGCATCCGGCATCAACCTTCTACGGCCGAGTAGTAGGTGACTCAATGCGCGATGAAGGAATAGAGGAAGGGGATATATTGGTCATTGATAAATCACTTGAATTATTAGATAATGATTTAGCCGTTTGCTTTGTGGATGGTGAATTTACCGTAAAGAGAGTGCGATTAGAACAAGAAGCTGCATGGCTTGTTCCTTCCAATCCGGAATACCCTTCGATAAGGGTTACAAAAGATAATGAGTTTATAATCTGGGGAATAGTTACTTACACAATTAAAAAGAATCGGAGAAAAAGATAATGTACGGTTTGGTAGACTGTAACAACTTTTATGCCTCATGTGAGAGGGTGTTTAACCCAACACTTAACGGAAAACCTGTCATTGTCCTGAGTAACAATGATGGGTGTGTCATAGCACGGAGTAATGAAGCCAAAGCATTAGGCATAGCTATGGGTGCACCGGCATTCCAAATTAAGGAAATTGTAAATCGCCATGATATAGCTGTTTTCTCTTCAAATTACGCGCTATATGGTGACATGTCCGGGCGTGTAATGGCAATGCTCACCGAACTCGCACCAGAGCTCGAAGTCTATAGCATTGACGAAGCATTTCTTAACATGGAAGGAATTCAGGATCTGAAATCATTAGGATCTGAAATTGTCAGACAGGTGACACGTGGTACCGGCATTCCCGTTAGTACCGGTATAGCTCCAACAAAGACTCTTGCTAAAGTTGCTAACAAATTCGCGAAAAAATACCCGGCATATAACCGGCTATGCATTATTGACACAGAAGAAAAACGAACTAAGGCCTTACACTTAACTGACATTGTTGACGTATGGGGAATTGGCCACCGTCAAGCTGCAAAGCTCATTAAACAAGGAGTAAAGACCGCTTACGACTTTACGCAACTGCTAGGCTCATGGGTACGTAAGAATATGACTGTCGTTGGCGAACGTACTTGGAAAGAATTACATGCAATATCTTGTATCGACATGGAAATTGCGCCTCCAGCTAAAAAACAAATATGTACCAGCAGATCCTTTGGTAAAATGGTAGGAGACATAGGTACAATGTCAGAGGCGATTGCTACACATGCTTCTACAGCTGCACAAAAACTTCGGAAACAAAAGTCATATGCAAAATCTTTAATGGTATTTATCCACACTAACAATTTTCGTGAGGATCTACCACAACTTTGGAAGAGCACAGTGATCACACTCCCTATTCCGACAGCTGATACCTTGGAAATTGTGCACAGTGCATTAGAAGGTCTAAAAAGGATCTTTATTCAAGGGTATCAATACAAAAAATGCGGTGTGATAATTACTGAAATAACATCCAATGCACAGCTGGGACTATTCGATACCGTAAACAGAGAAAAACGAGAGAACCTAATGCAGATTATCGACCATATTAACAAAGAAAACCGGCACTTAGTAAAGTTGGCCGTACAAGGTAATGGTAGAGATTGGAAACTCAGGCAAGAGCAACTTTCACAGCGATATACAACTAATCTTGATGAAATAATAACGATCAATGCCTAATATCGTTATAGCACTATTTTTGAATCAGCGGGTTACTTGAGGAAAAATAGCCCTACTTCAACACGTGATATAATCTATATAGTTATATATATTATTCTATTATTTATAACATAATCATTGCATATATATATATTATGCACTATCTTTGTAAAAAACAAAAGATATGTGGACTGAAATGAGTGATCCTGCTATTCTTGTTAAATTAGGTGCTCGCATAAAAGAGACAAGAATAAGAAGGATATTAACACAAGAGGATCTTGCTGGAATAGCAGGAGTCAGTACGCTTACTGTAGCTAACATAGAAAAGGGTAAGCCTGTTACAATTCTAATGTTCTTAGCTGTACTAAGGGCATTAGGTATGTTGGAGAATTTGGAGTATATTATTCCTGAAGTTAAAATCAGCCCATTGCAATTAAAAAAACTACAAAAGAAAAAACGCTACCGGGTACGCCGGGTAAATCAAAAAGACAATGAATGAATTAATAGTTGATGTAAAACTATGGGGGCAAAATGTAGGCTCTTTGTATTGGGAAAAAGAAACCGGTTCAGCAGTTTTTGATTACGAGAAAAAATTTCTTCGCTCCGGATTAGATATTTCTCCGATAGTAATGCCACTGGATAAATATAAAGGTGAACCTTACCAGTTCTTTGAAAATCGGAGTAACTGTTTTAAGGGATTACCCGGCCTGGTCGCTGATTCACTACCAGATGCTTTTGGTAACCAAATTATTAATGAATGGTTTGCAAGCCGGGGATTATCCGGAGAAGAGATAACCCCGTTGGATCGCCTATGTTATGTAGGCAAAAGAGCAATGGGAGCATTGGAATTTGAACCAAGTCAGGAAATTGCAGGATTTGGAGAATCATCAATCATTCATGTGCAAGAGCTCACGAATCTGGCAAAGTCTGTATTTACAGACCGGGAAGCTTTTCACGCCCAACTGAACCAAGCAGATAAAAGAATTCTGGATATACTGAAAGTAGGAACCTCCGCCGGCGGTGCAAAGCCTAAAGCTATTATCGCCTACAATGATGCTACAGGAGAAGTCCGATCCGGACAAGTGAAAGCTCCGGAAGGTTTCGGATATTGGCTGCTAAAATTTGATGGTGGAACGTATTCTGAACATTCGGAGATCTCAGATAATCCGCAAGGGATAGGCAACATTGAATACGCCTATTATCTAATGGCCAAAGATTGCGGTATCAAAATTATGGAGTGTAGGCTTCTGCCGGAAGGAGATTCACACCACTTTATGACACGACGTTTTGATCGTACAGAAACAGGAGAAAAAATTCATGTGCAAACATTAGCCGGAATAGCACATTACGACCGGGATCAACGACACTCATATGAAGAAGCATTCAGAGTCATACGTTCAATGAAGTTGGATTATCCGCAGCAGGAACAATTATTCCGGAGAATGGTCTTCAATGTCATGTCACGTAACCATGATGATCATACCAAGAATTTCTCATTTCTGATGGATAAACAAGGCAACTGGAGTCTTGCGCCGGCATACGACCTTTGCTATTCATACACACCGGGCGGTAAATGGACGAACCGCCATCAACTATCACTCAATGGTAAACAAGATAATTTCACTTATGAAGATCTTGTTAACGTAGCGGAAAACATGGGTATAAGAAACGGCAAACATATAATTGAGCAGATCCGGGAAACCGTAGCTCATTGGAAGGATTATGCAAAAAAAGGAGGTGTAAAGGAAGAGCATAGCAAAACAATTAATGATAATCTACTTCTGTTATCCTCTAAGACAGTATCTATGCCTGATATACAAGAACAAACATTTCTGAAAGCAATAGAGACAGAAGATTTTACAAAGATAATGGCCATAAAAGAGGATGGTTATAAACCATCTGAAGCGGTATTAAAACATATTGCTGAAACAATACCGACCAATATATTGGTAGCCGTTAATAAAATATTCGGGATAGAAGCAGGCGAGAAATCCAATGATATCAAGCTGGCTCAAAATGAAGGTTCTATGAAATCTAAGGATAAAGGAACAGAGTTCGGGCTATGATCATGTGCCTCCGTCCGGAGAAACAAAAATAGGGACAAATAGCTGGAAGAATATTTCCGTTCAAATGTTCTATCAACTGGGAATTTAAAAAGGGTGAGTATTTACGAAATTACCCTAATAAAACGGTAGAGTAATTGCCCGAAGGCTCTACCGTTTTATCATTCAATATTAGACATATACTTGAAAATCTAAATTTTTAATGTATCTACCTCTTGCATCTTCACCAGAACTTTGGTTAATTGTTACGTGATTTGTTTTTACTTCAATGTCGTCAGGCATGAAAGAATTCATATAACTACATATTGAATTCTCTAAAGTATTGACATCTAAATAACAAGGAACTTCGCAAGTAACTCTCACGATTGTATTACCTACCTGTTCAAATAACCTTGGGCTAATTTCTTGATTAGTAACATAGCCTTTTGCTGTCGATTTAATTTCTAACATATTCGATATAATTTAGTATTATAATGCAAAGGTAAAGTAAGTTTTTGGGCTGTACAATAGAATAAGCATTTTACTAATACTACTATAAATCATTTACTTATACTCCAAACCACGCAGTTTTATAGGTTACGGATATTCTCTTGGATAATTCGATTGATGAAATACCTTTCTGCGGGATGTAATTTCATAGATAGCCACGAACCATTCTCTCAATGGCAATTTAGAGCCTTCAAACATTGTTCCTATTCTGACGTTGAAATTCTTGCCCGTGTTTTTACAGCGGTACATTCCATCACCACGGTTATGTACTTTGGACGAAGGGTCATATGGAGAAACGGGAATACCGTTTGCCCAGCGTTGCTGTTCCAGATATCTGACGCAACTTTCCTCTGTTGGGAATGCTTCCAAAAGGCCATATAAGGAATTAAATTTACCAATATTCATATTACCAAACTCTACTGCGTTTGGTATATATAACTTTGGTAGAAATTTGGTTGCTCCAAACAACTATCTGTGAATAGCAAAATACCGCCCAAAACTTCTGTTCTGAACGGCATTATTAGCAAAGTTAGTTAGGGTAATGTCGTAAATACTCACCTTAAAAAGTTGATATAGGATTTAAACACCGTCAGGACCATTTTTCCTCTCGGGAAGAAGTAACTCTTACAATCCAGAGAAGATAAAAAAGAAATTAAAATAAAAATGATTATAGATTTGGTGTGTCCCTGATTTATCGGTATTTTTGTATCATAAATGATACTTAAATATATTTTTCTATGAAAAGGTTATATGACAAATATACAATATACGAGTTCTCAGATGAAGATATTGTTAAGGAAATCTGCAAGAGAGTTAAGTCTTTACGACTTAGTTGTTGTTTTTCTCAGCAAGAATTGGCAGATAAGACTGGAGTATCTATCATTACTATTAAAAGAATAGAATCTTGTCAAATAAGTGATATTTCCCTGAGTACATTGCTTAAGATTTTACGTATAAGTGGAACTCTTGAAGGTGTTGTCGATCTGGTACCGGAACTTCCTGGTTCCCCTTTTCTTATCAATGAAAAAACAGGTAATAAAATAAAAAGATTTAGTAGTAAACGTAAAATGGTATGAAGAAAGAACCAATTATAGTGAATGTATATCTGTGGGGAACTTGCATAGGTAAATTGAATTGGGACTTTGAAAAGCATTGTTCCGTATTTCAATTTACGGATGAGTATAAGAAACAAAATTATGATATATGTCCTTCCACACATCCTAAGAGTAAGCCTTTATCTGCATCTTTTTATGGGAATACAGATAAATTATATCAAGGGCTTCCAGAATTCCTTGCAGATGCACTTCCTGACAAATGGGGAGGAGCCCTATTTGACCAGTGGCTTACGGACAACAATATAAGGGTTACGGAATCATTGCCTCTATTGAAGCTCTCTTATATAGGCAAGAGGGCTATGGGGGCATTGGAATTTGAACCAGAATTTAAGGATGATGACACATATGAGTCAGTAGATATGTCATCATTGGCCACGTTGGCTTCTAAAGTATATAATGATCGAGATGCTGCTGTCATATCACCGGAGGATAACCTTACAATGAAAAAGCTGATATACCTCGGAACCTCCGCAGGTGGTATGCGCCCAAAGGCAGTAATCGCCTATAATCTCGAAACAGAAGAATTCCGCTCAGGTCAGGTAGATTTACCCAAAGATTTTAAACAGTATATCATAAAATTCAAAGAGGCGGATGACTCTCCTACAACTGAGATAGAAATGGTATATTACGAGATGGCAAAAGCAGCGGGGATTAACATGATGCCATGCTTCCTAAAAGAAATTGATGGAAAGAACCATTTCGTAACGGAAAGGTTTGATCGCAAGGATGGAAATAAAATTTTTACTCAAACTCTCGCTGCTATTATGCCAAGTGCAGATGATTATCTAAAGCTATATTGGATAGCGAAAACTCTAAATCTTCCCCAAGAAGACAAAGATCAGATATTTATTAGAATGGTATTTAATTATGTCGCAGGTATATCTGATGACCATAATAAGAATATATCGTTTATTATGGATAAGACAGGAGTGTGGCGATTATCACCTGCATATGATGTAATGTTCACGGCAAATACATGGGAAGATCCTTCTGCACACATTCATTCGATGGGGGTGATGGGCAAGAGATCAGCCTTGACCACAGGTGACTTCGTTAATTTTGCAGAGGATTTTGTGGAAGATCCCGAAAAGAAGATATTACAAGTATTTAATGCAGTAGGCAAATTTCAATCATTGTGTGCCAAATATAACATAGATAAGGCTATTTCTGATAAAATCCAACATGCGTTGGATGGACTGGTTACTGATGATTTGAACTTATTATAATAATAAGTTCTTTACTTCAGGAAAAAGATACCATTATCCTAACAGAACTCTAATAGCGAAATTTGCTGTTTTTGGCCCGTTTATCATGGCCGGAAATTCAGGTTCTATTATAACTCCGTCTGGAGAAACAAAAGTCGGGACAAATGATTGGAAGAACATTGCATACGGCAACGGAAAATATGTTATCGTAGGACAAGATTATAACAGTGGATATATTACAACATCTACTGATGGGGTTAATTGGACTACTCCTGCCAAATCCTCCTACCAATGGAATAAAGTGGTGTTTGGCGATGGGAAGTTTCTCGCAATTGAGAATGATTATCCCACTTTAAATATTGCATCTTCAACTGATGGTGTCAATTGGAATACTCCTATTTCATTGCGGTTAGGAATGTCTTTTACAGATATCATTTATGCAGAAGGTAAATTTGTAGCTGTAGGTACAAGAAATTCTTCAGATGCATATTCAACTGCATCGGTCGATGGCACAACATGGACTACTCCTATTTCATTCGGTTTTGTGACTACAATGGATTGCCTCGCATATGGGAACGGAAACTTTGTTGCCGGCCTTGATAAAGGTGCGTCATGGTTCAACTCTACAAACGGTGTGAACTGGCAAAAAAGGGGAGAAATGCGCTATATGAAAGATGTCATATATGCGGATAATAGATTTGTATGTGTCGGATCTCAAACTGAAATAAATTACTCAGTTGACGGAATCAGTTGGAAAAGTTGCGACTTCTTTACAAATGACAAATTTGACTGGTTTAAAATATTATATAATAATAACTTCTTTACGGTAGGAAAAAAGAAGAACGATTCTTCTTATTATATCACCGCATCGACAGACGGAATTAAATGGATAAAGCCGGTACTGTTGCTTGATGGAGCGGGAAATAGTATCGCCAAGACAATAAATGATATGTATATTGTTCATTGATGGTAATTATTACAAATCCCATCCCAAAGCTTTATGTTTTGGGATGGGATTTTCCTTATTCTATTTCAACGTATGTAACTGTATCAGTTTCTGTCATAGAGCATTTCAACATAGTAAGTAACGTCTTTGGTTACTGTGAATGAAATCCCTACCCCGGAATCATTGATACCCAATACTGCGTTTCTGTTGGCATCCTTAACGCCTCGGTATACATACTGACCGGAACTGTCACCTCCTGCGGCGTAGCTGAAAGTACAGATATCCCCTTCCTTATATTTCTTTGTAATAGAATATGTGCCGTTAGCGGTTCCAGGATACCAATAAACACTGTAATCACCGGTAGCCGACCAAGTATTGTTTCTCCACTCCGCGATATTGATCGTAACGGTATATTCCGGACGGATAGGATTAGTTGAAAAGACAGCTTTAAAGTCCGATCCGGACGGATAATCATCGGCAACTCGGCTATCGTTCAAAGTAAGTGTTCCCCTATCATCAACCCACCACTCTGCTACTTCTTCATAAGAATTAGATCCCGGTGTCTTGACTATCCATCCATTGAAGTAATATCCAGATTTTGGATTTGTGGCTACATTAATAGCTCCGGATTGCTCGTCTAAATATCTCCAGTCCTCTATAATCGCTATGCTTTGCGAAACTGTTCCGTAACTCTCATTGGAAGAAGAGAAGTAATAAACTCCAACGGCTTTGGCAAATTTTGCTGTCAGAGTTCTGTTAGAACTCACCGTAAATGTATAGCTTGCATCCGAGCTAACTTTAGAACTTCCTTCATACCATCCGTCAAGGACATAACCACTGTTCAGAGTAGCTGTAACAGTACAGGAAATACCTCCCTTATAACTGCCACCTCCGGTCACACTACCACCGGCTGAAGGACTGGCGGAGACGGAAACTGTATAATTAGCAACTTTACGGAACTCAGCTTTAAAAGTTTGGGGAACTGTTACACCAAATGTATAAGAAGAACCGTCCTGCTGAAGAACATTTCCACCTTTGTCATAGAATCGTACTAACTCATAGCCATCATTAGCAAAAGCGGCCACAGTGGCTTGATCGCCTTTATCATATAATCCATCACCGGTCGTATAACCGGCTTCAGTCGCTGCACGTGTATCGGTAATTTCTATTCCATCTACCGATATCTCCGTATTTACTGCAATTTTATCATCGGAAGGTAATTCTTTTCCTCCTGTAATCTCTTCGCGATTACAAGATGCAAGTAAGAATATACCTATGATTTGCAATATGTTTCTTATTTTTGTTCTCATTGTATCTCTTTTTTAATTGAACAAATTCACATTAAATCTCAGTGCCGATATCAATACCACCACTTTCTAAGTTACCTTCGTAGTTTCCACCGCTTCCCCAGCTGTCGATAGTAGCAGAACCTACCATAACGAGAGATTTATCATCCGTATTGATCTTTAGAGTATAGGTAGTTTCTTTGCCGGCCTCCCAGATACCAGGTACAAGCTTATAGTTATACTGCTCTCCGTCAATCTTCATTAGCGCAACTGTCTCAGAGACAGATTGAGGAAACGAAATAATACCTATTGCTAAAGGTGTTGACTCGTCAAGATAGAAGTTACCTTCATACTTCTCATTTCCGGAAGATGTTACGGTAATATCACCGGTTGCCGTATCCATCCTACCGCTTAACCCTATACCCTTCAAGGTGATCTCCGTTACATTACCAGTACCGGTATATCCATCTTTCTTAATGATGAATTTTACAAGGGAAAGAGCATGCTTCATGCGTAATGTTGCCGTGGGACTTGTAGCGTCAACCGTAGCAGGAACAGCATACAGATAATCGGTCTGGGAAGAACTTGTCACAGAAACCTGATGCAAGTCATTAACCTGGTTGGAATAGGGATAATAAGCATAGACCTTACCGATTTTATCGGAAAGAAGTACTTCATGCTCCAAACTCCAAACCGTAGTAGCCAATATTGCTCTATTATTGCTACAGCTCCCGGAATTATCATAGGTGTTACCCTCTGCATCAAGAAGGAAAAGGCCTAACTCGTCTCCGGAGACAAAATCGGTCTTGCTGGATCTTGTCTCGACATCTGCAACTATGGATAAAGCAGATTTTGAGGTCTGCTTACCGGGTTCTCCTTCTTCGCAAGAAGCGAAGAAGGATGCAGCTAATAAAGCTGCTGATAAATAATAATAATTCTTTTTCATAAATTCTGTTTTTTGTTCATAAGTAAAACTTTAAATCTCGGTACCGATATCTACCTTACCCTCTTGTTCAAGGGTGATAGTTGCTGATTTACCGCCAGATGCGGTTTGGGTAATCGTCAACGTTCCGTCCCGGAAATCCGTTGTAGGATTTTCAGAGGCAGTAACCGTCGTTCCGGAAACACTGAATGCGGAAGCATTAGCACCGCTGATGGAAGTAGAATATGCGGTGTTTTCCACTGTACCGGTTATTGTTCCATTTACGATTTTTGTTCGCGTAGAGGTAACAATAAAGGATTTACCCTGCCCTTTACTACTAAATGACAGGAAGGTTGGACTCACACTCAAATTATACTGCCAAGTAATCTGTGCAGGTTTTTGCGTAATAGTACATGCCTTACTGATACCGGCATAAGTCGCCGTTACAGTACACTGTCTCAATGAACCTGTATTTTCATAAGCGGTAACAGTTGTGCTACTTAATGAAAATCCTGTACCACTGATCGACAATGATGGATTTGCCGTATCTGTTCCGGTTTTCACACCGTTCGTAAAGACATCGCGAACTGCGCTCGCCGTGATCGTGGATGTACCACCACCGGCTGCAATGGTTGCAGGACTGGCACTGATACTAACAGTCCAATTGCCATAGGTGATTTCAGCAGCATTCTGTGTGACAATACAGGTCTTGTTTACGCCGTCATAGGTAGCCCCTATCCTACAAGAACGGGATGCTCCTGTATTCTCTGAAGCCGTAAGTGTTTTACCACTTAAGGTAAAGCCGGTTCCTCTATATGACAATGAAGGTTCTGCCGTATCCGTACCGGTCTTTATTCCGTTCGTAAAGACATCGCGAACTGCACTCGCTGTGATCATGGATGTACCACCTTTGGCTGCAATAGTTGTAGGGCTGGCACTGACACTGACAACCCAATCGCCATACGTAATATTTGCAGCACTTTGGGTGACAGTACATGTATTGCTGACTCCGGAATAGGTAGCCCTTACCGTGCAACTACGGGATGCACCGATATTATTACTTGCAGTAAGAATTTTGTTGCTCAGCCCGAAACCTGTACCACTTACTGACAAAATAGGATTGGCCGTATCCGTTCCGGTCTTGACACCGTTCGTAAAGACATCGCGAACAGCACTCGCCGTGATCGTGGATGTACCACCACCGGCCGCGATGGTCGTAGGATTGGCACTGACACTGACAACCCAATTACCATACGTAATATTTGCAGCACTTTGGGTGACAGTACATGTTTTGCTGACTCCGGAATAGGTAGCTCTTACCGTGCAACTACGCGAAGATCCGGTATTATTACTTGCGGTAAGAGTTTTGTTGCTTAGGCTGAAACCTGTACCACTTACCGACAAAGTAGGATTGGCCGTATCCGTACCGGTCTTGACGCCGTTTGTCAGGATATCACGGGTAGCACTCGCCGTGATCGTGGATGTTCCACCACCGGCCGCGATGGTCGTAGGATTGGCACTTACACTGACAGTCCAATCACCATACGTGATGACATTACTCTTGAAGCGAACTTCCAATGTCCTATTCCCAGTCACAGTGAAAGTATATGGAGACGATATACAGTTTTGATTGAGACCATTTTCGTAAACGCCATCAAAGTAGTATCCGTTATCAGCTGTAAAATACAAACTGCATGATTGGCCGTCCTGAAATGTTTTACCGGAAGCCCAAGCTGTAGCATCGGTTATACTACCTCCAACCGTGGAAGTTGCCTTTATTATATAATCTTCTAAAAGAGTCAGGTTAAAGCTATTCTTAACACCGGCTACTATTGATGTACTTTCAGTTGCATAATATTTTTTAGTTTTAGAAGAAGAAGTTACAAAGTTGAATAGCTCATCCCCGGAAGTGATATCGTTCCCGGCAGGAAGTAAAGTTCGGAATGTAGATATCGAATTTTGGCTGCTGTAAAACGTCAACGGAACCGATACAGGAGATTGGGAGGATGGTATATCAACCTGTACTCTGCATAAATTAACAGATGCTTTTGGTAGTTTATTCAACATCACACCGGAAACGATCTTATCAGCTGTCTCGTTTATATTCACCTCTACCAGCCCGAATATGTTTTCAAACGGTAGGCGCACTATATTACCGGCATTGGTATTATACATAGACCAAAGAGGCCTGTTTTTGGTCGTTATATCGATAGCGTTAAATTCAACATTACTGGGATTAATACCTGAACGATACGGATAGTAAGCATAGTAAGTATAGCTTTTACCAGTAACTACATATATTTGTTCAGAGGTACTTACGGGAAGAAATTTGCCGGCTTTATAGCTATATTGTCGGTTATCGGCATAATTCCCGGATTCGACAAAGGTTTTACCCGCAGCAACAGCATAGATACCTATTTTGTCACCATCTTCAAACATGGCATCCGTAGCTCTTGTCTGTGTTAATTCAAATTCAACAGGATATGACTTTTCTTCCTGTTGATCTTGGTCAGCGGTACACGATAACATAGAGAATAAAACAAGAAGCAACAATGTTCCTGCTATTTTCCCTATTATGATCTGTATACCTTGTAACTTTTGTTGTTTCATTCTCTAATTGTTTTAAGATTTCAAAAAGAGCCAATGATATTCAAAGGCTCTCTTTAAGATTAATATATTACTGGATCGTGCCGGAAGCAGAATTGCCAGTACCCCAAGGTGTAATAGTTACCGGAGAAACTTCAAGAGCAGTACCTTTGATTGTTACGGTATAAGTATTCTTTTTTCCTTGTTCCCACACCGTACCTGACGGAACATTCCAATTATATACCTGACCATCGACAGTGAAAGAAATCACAATATCCCCGGCTGCCGCGAGTGCGGATGTAGGTATTACCAACATCTTTGGATAAGTAGCTTCAGCCCATGTACCGATAGTCTGAGGAAGGTTTGTTGCCTTGGTTACAGGTTCTTTAGAACTTCCTTTTGTGATAGCACCTGTTGCCAGATCCAACGTACCTTGAGAGATCAAAGAACTCCCTCCTGCCTTATTTGCAATAGTGATGGCTGTAAGGGAACCAATACCTGTATAATTCTCCTTCTTAAAGTCGAACTGTACAAGAGAAAGCGCATGATTCATAGTAATCGCCGCTTTCGGTTTACGGTTATTGATGTTAGTTACCGGTGTACCGTACATGAAGTCTGTCTGTGACGTGTGATCGATGGCTATTGCTGTTCCATCTGTAGCTGTAGTATTCCAAGGATAGTACGCATAGATCGTAGCCATTACGCTTGACAGATAAACAGGAGTTGCCTGAGTCCATACCGTTGTAAAAGTTGATTTTACGTTTTTGTTACCGGCAACACCATTGTAAGGGGTATTCACACCCGATCCGTTCGAGACATAGAGTCCAATTTCGTCTCCGGAGACGAAACTGTTAATAGGCTTACCTATTACAGATCGTGAAGATACAACCTCAATATCGGTTGTAACACTTAACAATTGTTCGGCAACAGGCTCATCAATTACCGGACTTACAGAATTATCTTCACTACATGAGCTAAAAGATAAAAGACTTGTAGCAATAACTGCTACTGCAAAAAAACTTTTCATAAATGATTTGTTTAAATTAATGAATAAAATAAATTAATAAAAAAGTTATTGAATAGTAACTTGTTCCCAGGTTCCTTGTTCCCACTTTACAACTGTTACCTCAGTTGACAAAGCGGTTATCTTGACGCTTACTTCGCATTTGAAAATATTAGACTTAAACTCATTCAACAGTTCAGTCAAATCAAAATCAGCGTCTTTCACTTCACCATCATCCAATGTGATGGTGATCGATAGTTTCTTAGGAATGATCTCCTGATCATGCTGATCAGGATTTACACCTAAGACAAAAAATGAATGGCTGAACGAATCTGAATCACCGGCATCCTTTGAAAGAGAAAAGAAAACAGTGGCTTTAGTACGCATTGCCTCTCTCCGATGAAGGGAATACCGGGTCGGAATTCCGGATAACGAAGCAGAACAGGTGGATAACTCACCGGTAATTCCTTCCCGAATAACGTTCACAACAAAAGACAGTTGCTTGACAATGGGAAGAGGTGAGATCGGTTGTTCTATCTGATCATCGATTGGTACGATAAAAAAATGGTTGGCAGAGCAGATCATCGGACATTCTCCAATGGCAAGGATATTACCCTCAAAGTGTGTAGGTAAACGTAACTCTGCACCGGACAATACTTCAAGTCCCTTCGATTGTACACCGTCTGGTTGATTATAGACAACCATGTCCGTATTTCCAGAAGGAATACCGGTATAGAGTGTATCCGTCGAACTGCCGAATAGCCTCTTTTTAATGGGAATATCCCCGTCCCGATAAAATAATGCAATCAGGGAATCCGGCTTTTGCAGATTACCCCAAAGAGATTCCCAATCCGAAGTGATCTCCACACTACCGGTATAATTACACTCTTCTGAAAACCGGCAGCTGGTAACCAGAAGTACAGATAGCATCACAAGTGAAATTCGTTTAAGCATAATATGATTTTTTTATAGTTCTAAATTCTTATTCAAATCATAGGCTTTAATCAGCCGGTTGATCTCCGGATCGAGTGCCCCACGCCAAGCCTTGCTATCATCCAGTTCTACCGAATGCAGATATCTCGATACCGCTTCTTTATCATTACCGAAGCGAGACAGAAGAACAGCTAATAAATATTCACAGTTAGCAGTCAGAGACTGTTTGATAAGGATATCATAAGCCGGTTTATCATAACCTAAACTCATATAAGCAATCGCTGTGTTGTAATCGCTATACTCGATAAGAATAGCCAGAGCTTCTCTGTATTTGCGTGCTTTGAGCAGCTCACGCCCTCTATCATACAATGTGTCCGGCTCCGTAGTGTGGATCGTATCTTTCGTCATACCCGACCGGTGTAAGTTGAATTGAAAATCTACTGTTCTCAACTTGGGATAAATGCTATCTTTGATACATTTATATTCAAGAGGATATCTTTCCTTGATAATTCTTTCTCTTTTATCCGGATCTGCTTCACTACTGATTATTGATAATATCTCATCACGAGAACCGATCATATATCTGTATTTCTCGGCCGCGATCAGATCGGACACTCTCTGCCAATCCTCAGCAATCCATTTGGCATTAAATAAAGTATCTACACCCTCTTTATCATCCAGTTTCTTGGCGAAGTAGCTTTTAAGGGACGCAGCCCTACGTTTCGCGAGAAGTTCATTAGCAGACCATTTTCCCTCAGGTGAACAGGAGGCAGTCATATTGATCGAGTCGATAATAAACTCGCTGCTCCAGGTAAGCTGCTTGATAATGTCTTGTACCTTTGCTATTTCAGTAGCATTATCATCCAGATATTCGTCAACATTTTCACGACCGACCGGGAAGGTAATATGTGCGGAAAAGTTTGCTTCCGCATGACGCTCAATAATCTTATGAACATAACGCGGAGTAGGATCAATAAACTGAATCATACTTGAGACAAAATAAGTAATCGTATCCGATTGAGGAAGAGAGTACGTACTCTTATCCAAACCGAATACTTTTCCTTTAAGATATAAATCCATACTCTTTGACTCATCTGTCGCAATTTCCTGACTATAGTAATAATTGAAGTTATTACCTGCGGAAATAATCGTATCGAGCCGAGCATCTGTATTATACTGAAGATTGTACTTTCGGAAAAAATAATCCCTTATCCGGGTTGTATCCCTGGCAAAAAAGTTATAACGATCAGATAATGCGTTATACATGGCTTCACCTCGTTCCTGATAAACACGGTAAATCTCACCGTTTATAACCAGATCTTCAAATACTGTTTTTTCCCCGGAACGTTCAAGTAGAGGTGTAAGGGTTATCATCCAACGCTTGTCAATCAGAATTTTGGGAATGGTAACAATAAAATCCAGATTTACCTTACCAAACCGTTCCGGTACAGTCTTTGTACGTGCTACTACTGTCACTTCGGAAAGAGCTACCGTAACAAGATCCTCGCCCGTTTTGTCGTCTTTGGTTCTGAGTTGCTCTTTCCAGGAATAATCTCCCTCTTTCCTCTCCTTCCAGGTAGGAGTATTAAAAGAAGCGGTATCCACCTTGTTCTCTATTACCTTACCAGGCTGATTAACCAAAGGGCGGTAAGGAGTTCTTTCTAATTTATTAGTGAGGTTACACGAATAAACAGAAAAGGATACCAAGATAAAAAGGATATATCTATATTTAAAATTCATACATAATACTTTTTAGAAAAGGTAGACAAGAGATATACTGGCTTTCGTAGGGATAACATATAGTTTTCGTGCATCTTCCTGTGGCGCACCGCACTTTTTACAGAGATACTTCGTATAGTCAGACCACATCACACCGACACCGGCTTCAAATTCGATATTCCAACGCTTATTAAGGACTTTAGAGTAACCATAAGACAGGCCACCCCCGACACCCCAACCATCATACCGATACTTTCCTATTATACCTCCAACATGATAGCGGGAATACAGAGAATGAATACCAATAAAGCTATGTGAAAAAGACTCCACAAACCAATACCGGATGCCGGGTTGCACGGTTATATTTTGAAAACGCTTATTTTCCTTGAATATAAAGGGATTATAAGTAACCGGTAAGTGTAAAGACCAGTTCCGGTGAATGGAGACAGCTCCTTCAATATTGAGGTTTGTGGTGGCCAACCCCAGCAGATTTGTTTTTATTGAGTAAAACTGTGCCTTAGCGCCCATCGCTAAGATGGACACGAATAATAACAATAAGATCCGTTTCATGATAATTATTTTATTTATTTTAAAATCCTGATAAAAAGCTGTTTATACTACTATTTGTCCCGTTTGTCACTACGTTCATACTTCTCTTTTGTCCTCTTCAGGACCTCATTCACTTGCATGATTATTGAATAATAATGCTTCTCGACAATCTCTTCCATAACTTCAATCTCAAGTGCTTCTCGATCTTTCCCTAATTTGACAGGCTTAGAGAATGGTGGAATCGGTTTTTCAACAAAATGGCATATTTTAAATTGCGCGTTGAAGAAGGGTGGATCACCCCCGGCTACTTTC
>ULMQ01016204.1_pt1 | contig 24506 bp, 26 predicted proteins | sample 1951701 | NCBI WGS metagenome assembly ULMQ01 (sample SAMEA4835555, study PRJEB28245) | human gut metagenome | biome: gut microbiome; material: fecal sample | place: Denmark | collected 2008
TTTTTGAAATGGGAAAACCTGTAAAAATAGTAGATTTGGCTGTTCGTATGATTGAATTGGCGGGATATAAGCCGAATGAAGATATTGAAATACAATTTACAGGACTCCGACCGGGTGAGAAACTGTATGAAGAGGTATTGAGTGATGAAGAAAATACGATTCCTACTCATCATAAGAAGATAAAGATTGCGAAAGTACGTCGGTATGAATATGGGGATATTGTGGAAACGTACGATGAATTCGAGAGATTATCCCGTTCAGTACAGATTTGGGATACGGTAAAATTGATGAAGCGAATAGTACCTGAGTTCAAGTCGAAGAATTCGAGGTTTGAAGAGTTAGATAATTAGAAATTGCCATATGCAACTATTTCGGTATTTGCCAAGCATTACAATAAGATTGTCTTACGACAAAAATGCCTTTTTTTCGCATACTGTGCTCAACGGCTAGGATGAATTATTTTGTGGATAAATATTGCAAATGTTAAAAAAATGCAATGACAGGTTGCGGATATTTAGTAGGAAGAAAGTAATTGGGCATTTATATCAGTTTTAATTTTTAACACCCCATAAAAGACTCTTTTCAAATATTCAATATATGAACACTGCATTCATTATTCAGGCACGCATGGGTTCTACTCGTTTGCCAAAGAAAGTATTGCGTCCATTTTATGGTGACAAATGTATTCTTCAGTTATTAGTGGAGAAGCTTGCACTGGTAGAAGGAGTAAAAAACATCATTGCTACATCAGTTGGCAAGGAGAATGATGTAATCGAGGAGTTTTGTGTACAAAATAACATCACTTGTTTTCGTGGAGAGGAGAATGATGTTATTAAACGTTTTATTGATGCTGCTGAAGCCAATGGTATAGAGCGTATCATTCGTATATGTTCAGATAATCCATTCCTCGAACTCAATTCAATCAAAGTACTTGTTGCAAAGGAAATCAACTCTGATGCAGACTATATAAGTTTTAATATCAATGGTAGTCCTTCTATCAAAACCCACTTTGGCTTTTGGACAGAATACACTACACTTACAGCGTTGAAAAAGGTACAGCAACTCACAGATGAAAAGCTTTATCATGAACATGTAACTAACTATATTTATGCTAACCCTGACAAGTTTAAGGTTGATTGGATAGAAGGTCCTACTTGTCTCAATGGTCGCAATAACATTCGCTTGACTATTGACACTCCTAAGGATTTTGAAAATGCTCAAAGAGTCTATGCTGATTTGTGTGCAAACAATCCTTATCCGACAATTGATGAAATTGTTACATACCTTGATACACACTCGGATATGTATAACACGATGTCACAACAAATTAATCAAAACTCAAAATGATTACTAAAGGAGAAACTTATATTATAGGTGAGATTGGTCAGAATCATAATGGTTCTGTAGACGTTGCTAAACTTATTGTTGAACTAGTATCGCGATCAGTTCGTGAAGAGACTTTTGGTATTGATCTCAAGCCAATGAACGCAGTCAAGATGACTAAGCGAGATCTCAACGAAGAGTTGACGAGTTCGCAGATGAATCGTATCTATGATACCCCAAATTCATTTGGTCGTACTTATGGTGAACATCGTACTTTTCTTGAACTTGATGATCAAGCGCATTATGAAGTTTACAAATATGCAAAAGAAAAAGGTCTTGATTTCGTGGAAACACTTTGTGCTAAAGGTTGCATGTCATTGTTAAAGCTCTTTACTCCTGACTATCTCAAGGTTGCTTCTCGTGACCTTACGAATCTTCCACTTCTTGAGGCAATGGCAGAGACTAAAATTCCTATTATTCTTTCAACAGGTATGGCTGGTAAACGAGAACTTGATAATGCACTTGAAACTATCACACATTATCACTCTGCTATTTCTATTCTTCATTGCGTATCACAGTATCCCACCCATCCAGATAATTTAAATCTCAATACCATCAGTTATCTTAGGAAAAATTATGGTCAATATACTATTGGTTTTTCTGATCATACTATTGGTATTTCTGCTCCTGTAGTTGCCGTTGGTATGGGGGCCGAGATTATCGAAAAGCACATCACTATCGACCGCCACATGAAGGGTACAGACCAGGCTGGTTCACTTGGCCCTGATGGTGTTAACCGCATGATTCGTGACATTCGTATCGCAGAACGTTGGTTAGGTACAGAAGATCTCTACATTGATAAGTGCGTAGCAGGTTCCAAGGAGAAACTTGAGCGCTCTATTGCATCTAGCCGACTCATTAAAGCAGGCGAGATTATCACAGAGAATGATATACACATGCTCAGTCCTGGTGATGGTTTTAAGTGGAGTCAAAAGGATGAAGTTGTGGGGCATGTTGTAAAAGAAGACATCCCTGCTCACGAAATAATCTATCCTAAGTTCATTGAATAATATGAGATTACCAAAACTTATTCTCACTGACATAGATGGTGTTTGGACAGATGGTGGCATGTATTATGATGCCACCAATGTTGAAATGAAACGTTTCCATACCTACGATAGCGCTGGTGTTCTCTTTGCTCACGCTATGAGCATACCAGTGGGGATTATCACTGGCGAGAATACGCAGATTGTACGGCGCAGAGCGGACAAGCTCAAGGTAGACTACTGTTATCTTGGCGTAAAGAATAAATTGGAGTTGGTCAAGAAACTTGCAATAGAACTGAATATAACACTTGCAGATATAGCCTATATCGGAGATGACACCAATGATATGAAAGTATTGCAAAAAGTAGGCTTTGCAGGCGTACCTTCTTCCGCTCCGGAATATGTGAAAAAACTTGCGAATGTTCCTCTCACAAAGAATGGTGGCGAAGGTGTTTTTCGCGAATTTGTAGAAGCATTGCTTGGCGATGAATGCATTATGAATATAATTGAAACTGTAATTCTTGAAAATCAATGAGCGGTGCTATTATAAAACAAAACCATTCTGTAGATATAGTAAAGGGGGGGTATTATCGCAGTTATGCTTGGTCACATTTTCCTTGGTTCGGCCGAAGAAAGTATTCCACGATACCTAATCTATGCTTTCCACATGCCTTTGTTTTTCTTTGTTAGTGGTTATCTGCTGAACATTGAGAAATTGGGGCTCTGTCTCTGAACCAATATGTGAGTAAGTATGTAAGACGAATGTTAGGCTGGTGGTTTGCTGCTTGGATTGTCTATACCATCAGTGTCAATCTGATGTACTTTGGTAAAGTGATAGCCGACTATGAATCTATTCTTGCACTTTTGGTTTGTACCAGGACTCTTTGTAACCATTACACTCGCATACAGTATCAAAAGATTCTTTCGTTTGGATAAAGATAAAGTGATTGCACTACTCTTATTCATTAGTTTGATTCAGATGATACTATCTTATTCAGGTGTTTTGTCAAATACCTCTGTTATTCGCTATCATAACCTATTGTTTTTTACTTTAGGATTAATCTGTAAACAGTTTGTAGTCAAGTAAATAACTGGGAGTTGCTGTATTTTGTAGTTTTACTTATAACTAAATATTTGGGAGTGGCTGCTAATTCGTCCATGTGTAATTTTGCGGCATTATTGGGTTTCATTATTTTCGGAATAGCTCCCCTAATGCAGAATGATAGTTTAATGCCTTCTGCAATGATGGAGTGGTTGGGTCGCAATTCTTTGCAGATTTATCTTTGGCACGAATTGCCTGTTATTGGTTTAAAATGTTATTTTGAGGACAATTTGATTATATACTATTCAGCAAACTTTGCTTGGCTTGCAATATTATTGTTTGTGGCTTGGAGACGTTCGTTAGCGTCTAAAAAAGACGTATATGAAAATCGATAATCAATAATCAATGAATATCTTTGTGACTATAGCCCCAAAAGATGATTTATGTACAGCGACTCGGATTTTAAAAGATTTTTTATTTGCTAAAATATTTAACGATTGCAGAGGCTTTTTCAGTTTGCGGCCAGATAAAATCGGATTGGCAATATGCCAATAGTTAACAAACAAGTCGAATTTTTAGCAACTCGATATACAGGCACTTGCAAAAGTGTCTATACAAATGGGAATGTCCTAAGTTGAGTACTAACGAAATTTATAAGAAAACCGCTTAAATGCGGCTTTCCATATAGAATACGTCAAAATTGGACGCTAACATTTTAAATAAGTTTATTGTGCGTATGACTCAGAATACATGTAATGATAAGTTGACGTCTGCTATAATAGAATGGTTACGTTTCCCGATGACTGTCATGGTTGTTCTTATTCATCAGAATATGGATTTTTTGAACAGGGATGGCTCGGGTATGGACCAAGCATTCAATATTCTTGTAAGTATTGGATCACATGTTCTGCCAAGTTGTGCGGTCCCTATGTTTTTCTTGTTTTCAGGTTACCTTTATTTCTATAAAATGAATGGATGGGACAAAGATGTCTTTTTGAACAAGACAAGGAGAAGGGTAAAGTCTTTACTAATACCTTATGTTTTGTGGATAATACTTGCATTTATAGTTACTCTTGGTATTATTGCCTGTTCAAATATTTTACATTATGGAGCGAAAATCGATGAGTTACAAGGATTTATTAGAGGTAATTTTACTTGGAGATTGTTTTGGGATATTAATGCGTCAGAGGGTGGTTCTTGGTGTCTTGGGTTATTGGAACCTTGTAGGATGACTTATCCAATGATCTATCCATTTTGGTTTGTCCGAAATTTGCTGATATTAGTTTTGTTGACACCGATAATTCATTATTTAGTTAAGAGACTTGGTAAGTGGTTTATTTTTACACTAGGTATATTGTATCTTACTAATATATGGGTGCAATACCCACCTCTGAGAATAGATGGCGTTTTTTACTTTTGTCTTGGCTGTTATCTGAGCATAAACAAAAGAGAATTGTCGAATTGTTTTGATCGTATAAAGGCATTTGCATACGTAGTAACAGTAGTAACTTTTATTGCATGTGTATACTTAGATATTGTTGGTCAAAGTAGAGCCATGGGGGCAATCTTGCCTTGTTTTGCGCTTTCGAGTTTAATAAGTGCAATCAGTTTGACTACTCATTATCTTGAATTGGGGAGGTTTAAAATTCATCCATTACTTCTGCAATGTAGCTTTTTCGTTTTTGCAATTCATACGATAGGTATTAATTCCTATTGTAGCTTGATATTTAATAAAGCAGCTAATTTATGTCTTGGATTCAGTAGGTCTATAGCCAACATTGGAGAGTATGTGTTATCTGCTGTAGTGACTATCATGGTCTGTATTATGATTTTTATTGTATTGAAACGTGGCTGTCCTAAAATATTAGGTTTATTAACAGGTGGCAGAGGGTATTAAGAATAAAATAAATTAATGGCAAGTCTGAGAAGTTTAACCTTAAATGGTGTAAAATGGTATCTGATCGGTGATAGTGTTATTATTGCCTTCAATTTTGTTATTGGCATAATATTAGCCCGATTGCTTACACCTGAAGATTTTGGTATTATAGGAGTCTATGGGATATTCTTTGCTTTAGCAGAGATCTTTATCAACGGAGGATTCTCCATGTCGCTTATTCAGAAAAAAGATATGAGTGATTTGGATTGTTCTACTGCATTTTGGGCTAATATTATTGTTGGTATATTCTTTTTTTTAATATTCGAGTTATCTTCACCATTAATTGCTTCGTTCTTCAATATTCCTGTGTTAACAGACATCATTCGTGTGTCTGCAATAGGTTTGTTAATAGGTTCATTCACGGTAGTGCAAACAACGCTATTTACCAAGCGAGTAGAGTTTAAGACAATTTCTATTATCCGTTTTTTAGGTAGTGTTTCTGCTGGGCTATTATGCGTATTCTTAGCATATCAAGGTTTAGGATTATGGTCACTTGTAATTCAAGGATTGGCATCTGGATTGATAAGATCTGTACTACTCTGGATTGTTTCAAAATGGAGACCAAAATTTGAGTTTTCGTGGCAGTCTTTTAGAGCAATGTTTTCGTTTGGTGGCAGAATATTGGGAACGCGTTTACTTGAGAGTTTATCAGGTCAGGCTTCGGCATTTGTCTTAGGTAAAGCCTTTTCTCCTCGTGATTTGGGTTATTATCAAAAAGGTGCAGCATTTTCACGATTGTTGAGTACTAGTATATCTGGAGCCCTTTTTGGTGTATCGTTTCCTGTTTTAGCGAAGACGAAAGACGATGAGACATTGTTGTATATTTATCGTCGGTATATCAAGGTGACATCGATGGTAATATTCTTCATGATGCTATTATTATGCGTCTTAGCCCATCCTTTGATAGTCTTTCTCTATACAGATAAGTGGGAGATGTCTGCTATTCTGATGCAGATAGTAATATTGGGACTGATGTTTGATCATATTATAGGCTTGAATAATAATATATTTAATGTAAAAGGAAAAGGAGATATTCTATTGAGGCTACAAATTGCGAAAACTACTATATTGTTCATACTGTTATGTCTGTCATTCAAGTTCGGTATATATGGAGTCTGCGTAGCTGAAGTGCTGTACTATCAATGTGCAATTGCGATGTGTGGATACCAGACTAAAAAGATTATTGGTTATGGTTACTTCAGTCAAATGAAGGATATACTTCCATATTTACTAATGTCTGGAATTGCAGTATCGCCAGCCTTTGTTCTTACATATACAGCGTTGTCTAATTTAGTTGTATTGTTGATTGGTGGGATAACTTCTATTCTTTTTTATATATCTATTTTGATATTCAGAAAAGATCCAATTTTTCTTCAATATGTATGGAATGATACTCGAATTATAAAAATGAGAACGAAATTAAAGATTAATTAAGATATGACGATCAAGCAATTTTTTATAGTAGCAGCACGTTGGTGTTATCAATGGATTAGACCAAAACCTGCTTATTATCACAAGGTGAACGAAGAGGGAGTTGAGCCAGCTCAAGAAGGCTTACCTCGTCTTATTGTTTCGTTGACTAGCTTTCCTGCTCGCATAAAAACAGTGGGTTATACAATCGAGAGTATTTTACTTCAAAAAAAGAAGCCTAATATGGTTGTGTTATGGCTTGGTTATGATAAATTTCCTAACAAGGAAAAAGACTTACCAAAGCGTTTGATGCATCTTACACAATATGGACTGACCATCAAGTGGTGCAAGGATATCAAATCATACACTAAGTTGATACCTTCATTGGAAGAATTTCCAGAGGATATTATTGTAACTGTCGATGACGATGTGTGGTATCCGCCTATGTGGTTGGATAATCTCTACAAATCGTACTTGAAAGAACCGAAGTGTATTCATGCAGATCGTGTGATGCAGGTAGGCGTGACTGATGGAAACATTGATAGTTATGCAGATTGGAAATACCAAATATTGGGTCCAAAAGAACCTTCGTATCTGTGGCATTTCACAGGTACAGGTGGAGTACTCTATCCTCCACACTGTTTTCATAAAGATATTGCCGATCGTAAGTTTTTAACCTTAGCGTCAAGTGTGGATGATATATGGTTTTGGGTGATGGCAGTACTTAATCGTACTAAGTGCAGGGTGATAGAAAACAATATTTACAACTTTGAGGGTGTGTTCATAGTCAACAATACAGCTTTGTGGTCATCAAACTTCTTTGGTAAGAATGATGTGGCTTTAGAGAACATTATTAAGATGTATCCTGAGTTTAAAGAACTGATTTTAGAGGAATATGACCAAAATCGGCAGTAACTATTTGTATTATGAGTATGATTGATGAAAGATTTAAAAAACAGCGTGCTGTCTTCTTTATAAGCTGTTCGCCTTTTCAGGTTATGTGTATGATAGAGGTTATTAAGGCTTTTGAACTCGAAGATTATAAGGTGCTGCTTTGTTATGATGAGAAAGAACTGCCTCGCAAGAAGCAGACTTTAGCTTTGCTGGAACAGTATAATATCAAGTATGAAATAGAAAGCTTTAACTATCGTATCACGAAGGGCGATCGCCTGAGAATGATGAAGCCTGTGTATAATGGGGTTAAGTTGGCATTTATCGGTAATTGTTGTGATGAACTGCTCATATACAAGGCTACACGTTATGTTTCGAATGGTGGTACGCTAATTTATTTTGATGATGGCACTGCTACTATTCAGTTTTTTAACGGTCTTTTTCAATTGAGCGATAAGTTACGATCTTATTATAATTTGGTATGTAAACTGCGTAATCTTGATTTTGATAAATATTTCTTTACGATATACAAGGGGTTGAAGGATGGTAAGCATATATGCTTAGACAATAAGTTTACATATTTTGTTTCTCAACAAATGAATAAAGCCGAAAAAAAAGACATTATTTTGTTAGGTGTTTATTCAGACCGTTTCTGCGAGGAGGAACAGATTGCACCTACGATATTTGTGAAGAAACTTCGAGAGTATATCGTGCAATTGAAGCAGACATATCCTGAGGAAAGAATTATTTATGTTCCACATGGTAAAGATACATTTCAAGAACCCAAACAAATTTGTGAGGAGTTGGAGATAATGTACCAACCATCAGAGATTTCTGTTGAAATGCTCCTGTTAGATGCTCTTAATCGTCCAAGGGCTGTGTATGGATTCACTTCGTCTGCACTCTATAATGTCAAAATGCTTTTTCCTGATACTGAAGTATATAATGTCACCTTCACTGGCAATACACCTCTGAATGATCGTGTAGAGAACGCCTCACGCTATTATGAGAAACATGGAATAACAAGAGTTGTACTCGATATAAACAAATAAGTACTTTGTATGAATTTTAATATCGTAAAAAATCAAGTAAAACGATTGGGATTTGTTTACAATGGTGTTCATCACATATATACATTTTACCTCTCATGCCTTAAGAACTGGAAAAGGTTTAAGTGCAGAGAGAAAAAATATAGCTATGGTGATGATAACCCAGATAAAACATTCTATGTAATAGGTGTCAACCATACCAGTGCAGGATTGTTTGCTATTGTAAAATCCATCAGTTGTCATGTGATATATGCCATTCAGAAAGGTTATATTCCTGTCATTGACATGCAGAACTTTCGCAGTCAATTGAATGATGGTGTTAACGAAGGTAATGCATGGGAGGCATATTATAAACAACCATGCAACTATGGTCTAGGTGATATAAAGCATAGCAAGAATATTGTAGTCAGTTCTTCATTACCTTATCCTGATGGAGTTGAGATTGGTTTTGATACTACTTTAGATAAAAATAGCTATGACAAGTATCACGATTTATTTAAACAATATATAGTGCCTAATGTGGCTGTCGCAACTTATGCCGACATGAAATATGCCAGTGTTATTGCTGACAAGAAACAAGTGTTAGGAGTATTGTGCAGAGGTACAGACTATACAGAGAATAAGCCTGTTGGACATTCTATACAGCCATCACCTCAGCAGGCAATTGATAAGGTGAGAGAAGTAATGGCGGAACAAGGCTTTGAATATGTTTTTTTAGCAACTGAGGATAGGAAAATATTTGACCATTTTAAGCATGAGTTCGGCGATAAGTTGTTGTTTAGCGGGCAGAAACTTTACGACGGAATGAATGGTAAGAAATACCTTTCGGAAATACCTGTGTCATGCAGTGCTGAGAAGTGGCAAAATATAGTGGACTATTACGCAACAATTTACATACTCTCAAAGTGTGATGGTTTAGTAGCAGGTTTAACTTGTGGCTCAATATGTTCCTATTTCATGACTGATGGATATGAATATGTGTATTTTTGGAATTTAGGCAAATATTAAAGAGGTGATTAAAGGCGAATAGTATTTTACATTAAACGATTTACTTTCTATGTTTTTGAAATGCTTAGGATTAATAAAGAACAATCATATTGTTTTGGTGTTGACTTCAATGGCTTATAATTTTTTACACTTTTCGCTGATAACCAATATACTACAGGGGGCAAAGATTCGAGGTTCTTTCTTGAATAGGGTTGATATTAAAATTTCTGGTAAAAATAATCAGGTTATGATTGGCGAGAAAACAATGATGAATCATTGTACTATAGTTGTAATTGGAAATAATTGTAAACTTACTATAGCTGGTGGTAGTACCAATATCAATTATTGTCTTATCCGCCTATGTGGTGAAGGTAGTGAAATTTCGATTGCTACAAAATTTACTGCACATGGTGGTACTATAGAGTCTTGTGAAGGAAAGAAAATCTCGATTGGAGAAGATTGTATGTTTGCTGGTGGCGTTCGTATTTCTACAACAGATCATCATTCGATTATAGATGTTGATAAAAATATACGTATCAATCAAGCTGAAGATATACAGATAGGCGACCATGTGTGGCTTGGTCGTAATGTGACTCTTCATAAAGGTGCTGTAATTGGGGATGATTCAATTGTTGGTGAGGGAAGTATTGTAAATGGTGTGTTGGATGAACAGCATGCTGTTTATGTAGGTTATCCTGCTAAAAAGGTTAAAAGCGGAACGACGTGGAGTCGAGCTTTAGAATAGTTATGGGATTTAAAACAATGGACATTTTTGATTGATATGTGGCTATATTTAATAATATTTGTGATACCTTTTATTGCATATAAATTAGGCGGAAAAGAGAATCGCAATAAAACTTTTTTAGTGTTTTATACCACTTTCTTAGCGCTTTTTGTTGGGTTATCTGATATGTTCGGTGGTTACGATCGTTATATCTATGGAAATGTTTTTGATAGCATCGCTGATGGTGTCACTCACGGTTCTGACATATCTTCAATAGCTATGCTTGACTATTTTGAGGTGGGATATTCTGCTTTGACATGGCTTATCGCTTGTGTTACAGAGAATCGCTACATCTATATTTTGATTATTACTATAATAATTTATCATAATATCTATAAAACGTTTGAAAGACATATCAATAATTATCCCTTAGCTTTCATTATTTTTTTAGGTATGGTCTATTTCTTTACTTTCACCTATCTGCGTCAAGTGGTTGCGTTTTCTTTTGCATGGCTGAGCATACAGGCGTTGATTGATGGCAAGAGGAAGAAGTTTTTTTTAATGTTGGTGGTTACTGCATTATTACATAAATCAGGTATTGTGTTTGCTGTTTTATTGTTTATGCCGATGAAGAAATGGAAGCCTAAACATGTTTGCATGATTCTACTGGGATGTGCTATTATAGGTTTGTCTAGTGTCACATCAAGTTTTTATGACTCATTCGCTTCGTCTGGTATTGTGACTGGGCAAAGTAATGAATATAGTGCCGGAGGTACTGCTCGTATTGCATATATCCTTGAAGTAATATTCTTCGTGTGGATTATATTGAAAAATTATGATCATATAGAGGAGAATCGCGAGAATGTCATTTTCTTAAATATGGCTTGGGCTTTCTGTGGATTTTTACTGATGTTTGTTCGTTCTTCCGATGGTGGTCGTGTGTCCTGGTTCTTTACAATGGGTATTATATATATAATCACTTTAATCGCAACTACTAATAAGACGAAAAAGGTGATATTTCAACAAAATAGTGTAGCTACAATTATGATAGTAGTCATGCTTTTTATGTATGTGCGTGTATACTATAATTGGCAGGTATATAATAACTTGTATCCATATAAAACATTCTTAACAGATGGTTACCGTAGCCCAGATTATTCTCATGAGAGATATGAGTATGACTTCAATTATGATAATAATAAGTTCTATAGGCCTGTATTTAGATTATTTAAATCAACACCTACAGAATGGCAATAATCATGGTAAATAAAACGAAAGTTCGAGATTCAAATTTCGAACTACTTAGAGTTCTGTTGATATTCATGGTGTTATTGGGGCATGCAAATATGTGGTTTTTAGGATCTGAGTATCAGACTGAAACAGAACATTGCATCAGGGTATTTGTAGAAGTGGTTTGTTTGCCTGCTGTAAATGCCTTTGTACTTATTAGTGGTTGGTTTGGCATAAAGGGAGATTATCGTAGGGTATTCCCTATAATCTTTCAATTGCTAATGTGTACAGTGCCTGTAGCCATTGTGATGAATGCCATGCGTCAAATTAATCTATTGAACCTGGATGATATTGCTGAGTATGTATTGGGAGGTAACAATTATTGGTTTGTAATTGATTATATAGGATTGGTACTTTTTGCTCCTATCTTGAATATCATAGTGCATAATGTAAATAAAGTGGTGCTGCGTACATTTTTTATAGGGGTATTGGCTCTTATTGTTCCATTAGATGTTGTATTTCGATCCTCTGTATTAGGGGTGAATGGTGGGTATAGTTTGATATGGTTCATTTATTTATATTTATTAGCTCGATATATGCGATTGTATGGAATTGAGTGGCTTGATAGAAGTAAATGGACGGTTATGGTAGCTTGCATCGTATTACAAACTATTTTGTTATATTTCAATTTAATTGGTAACCGTTATACAAATCCTTTGATTTTACTCCCAGCGATGTCCATTATACTTATATTCAAAGAGTATTCTTTTAAGAGTAACATTGTTAACTATCTAGCATCAGGAACATTAATTGTATATATGTTCCACATGCATCCCTGTTTCTATAGAGAGATTGGAGTATTCTTACGTAATTTGTATTATAGTAATGGTTATTATTTGTATATGATTGATGTGATTGGTCTTATTGTTTTACTTTATTTTGTTGCTGCTGCTGTAGATAAAATGCAAGCATTGATTTGGAGATCTATTTCTAGGTTAATATTTGATAATAAGTGAAGATTGTTTTAATTACAATAAACACCCCTGCATCGGAAAATGTGGGCGGTACTTCTGCGTTACCTTATCATCTGTTGGTTAAACGACCTTCAGATGTAGAGGTAGTGGTGTACTCGTTTAACTATAACAACCTAAAGGCAGAGAAGATTGCGAAGGTTGAGAAAGAATTGAATCTCAAGATTCATTTGCTTAATAAGCCCGAGAATGTGATGAATATGCTGAATAGTAAGATTGGGATTATTCAGCGAATATTCTCGCTTTATCCCTTATACTATTATACGAAACTTCATGATACTGAAGTGCAGCAAATCAAATCAGAGATGCCAAACGGAGTTTGGATATATGGTGAGGAACTTTCACAAGTATCTAAGCAATTCGCAGAGTTTAAGCGTGTGCATTGCTTCCCCGACAGTGAGTCGTTATATTATAAACGTATGATGGAACAATCCTTTGTGAAAGCGTCGATGGGGCTGTACATACGTCAGTGGTTGATGTACCCTAAGTTCGTTCGAATGGAGCAAAGTATGGACAACTCGTCCAATATTTACTATTATTTAGTAGGTGACGCTGATGTACAAAACTTTAAGCAATTGAATCCAAAGGTAAATGCACTCTTCATACGTCATCCTCATTATGGTGTTAGTCATCGTGATTTGACAGATTCGACTGTCAAGTTGAAACTATTAATTGCAGGTCGATACGATTTGTATATGAAGCAAGATGCGGACTTGATGGTAGAAGCATTGCTACGGTGTAAAAATCTACAGGAACACTATGTAATTACCATTCTTGGTAAAGGGTGGGAGGCAGTTGTGGTTAAATTACAACGTGTAGGATATGATGTTCACTATGTGACGTTTGCTATGGATTATATCGAAGAGATACGTAAGCATGATATTCAGGTGGTTCCTATCTCAATTGGAACTGGCACTAAGGGCAAAGTGCTGGATGCACTGTCCAATGGTTTGTTGGTTATTGGAACCTGGTTCGCTATGGAGAATATTGCTGTGGAGAGTGGTAAGTCTTGTATAGAGTACCACTCTGCTGAAGAACTGATGGAAGTATTGGCTACTATTCCTAATGATTGGCAACGTTATAAAGCTATGGCAGAGGCAGGTCGCCAGGCTGTGCTTACTGAGCACGCAAAAGAGAAGTGCTCAAAGGAAATGTTTGATTTGTTTAGATAGAAAATAAAATGTTATTTAATTCATTAAGTTTTCTTCTCTTTTTCCCGATGGTGTGCATAATATATTTTTGCATACCATCTCTGAAATGGAGGAATATGTTTCTGCTGGCTGCCAGTTATTACTTTTATATGCAGTGGAAGCCAGAATATGCGTTACTGTTGTTGACAAGTACTGCGATAACATATGGAGCTGCGTTATTGATTGACAAGTATAGAACCGGGGATTATTATAGTTCGTGTCAAGCAAAAGTTGTTTTAATACTTAGTATCGTTGCTAACTTTGCTATTTTGTTCTTCTACAAATATTACAATTGGTTAGGTGGCTGCTTGACCGAATGGATGCAGAAAGCTGGTGTTGATATGACTGTGCCAAGGTTTGATATTTTGTTACCAGTGGGTATTTCGTTTTATATCTTTCAGGCGTTGGGGTATTCAATTGATGTATATAGAAAGAATGTGGAAGTAGAAAGAAACTTCTTTAGGTATGCACTGTTCGTGTCATACTTTCCTCAGTTGGTAGCTGGCCCTATTGAACGCAGTACTAATCTGCTCAGACAATTTCATGAAAAGAAAGTGCCGAACTATGATAATTTAATGCAGGGGCTTAACCTGATGTTGTGGGGCTATTTTATGAAACTCGTTGTAGCAGATCGTTGTGCGATGTATGTAGATGCAATCTTTAACAATGCTGCGCATCATACTGGTGTTTCGTTTGCTGTAGCTTCGGTGATGTTCACTATACAGATATATGGTGATTTTGCTGGTTATACATATATTGCCATTGGATGTGCTAAAGTAATGGGGTTTCATCTGCATGATAACTTCCACAGGCCTTATTTTGCAGCTACCATCACAGAATTTTGGCATCGTTGGCATATTTCGCTATCTTCATGGTTGCGCGACTATGTGTATTTTCCTTTGGGAGGAAGTAGAACGTCGAAAGCGAAAGCATACAGAAACATCTTGATTACGTTTCTTGTAAGTGGTATTTGGCATGGTGCAAACTGGACTTATATATTTTGGGGTGTGATGCATGGTGTTGTGCAGTGTATAGAGCGTTTTTGGGGATGGAACAAGGCTAGATGGAAAGGCTTGGCAAAGTTTCTGCATGTGTTAGTCACTTTTGTAGCTGTAGATATAGCATGGATATTTTTCCGCGCTGATAGTATTGAGCAGGCATTTTATGTTATCAAGGAGATATTTTCTGATATGCAAATGCCTTTTGATGGTTTGGGTATAACTGGTTGGATGTATATAGTATTTGCGTTAATGGTGCTTGTTATTAAGGAATGTATAGATGAGTTTAATATAAACCTGCATCTGTCACAGAGTAAATCATTGTTAGTTCAGCGCTTGTATGTCATAGGCATGGTGATGATAATATTGTGTTTCGGTGTGCTAAATGGTGGTCAGTTTATTTATTTCCAGTTTTAAGTAAGCTAATGATATGAAAAAAATAATAACTACAATTATAATTCTGTTGGTGATGTACTTCATTGTGGATAGAATGGGAGGTATGGCTATACGTTGGGCATATAATCATTCTGCAACGGATGCAAAGTTAAAAACTATCGTTGAAAAGATTGAAGTTGAAATTGTACTAATGGGATCGTCTAAGACTGAAGATCATTTTATACCACAAGTTTTTGAGGATTCGCTAGGTATGAGTACGTATAACTGCGGTTTGGTGGGGTGTATGGATATATATTATCAGTATGCATTGCTTAATCTTATGTTGGAACGCTATACTCCAAAGATAGTATTGTTAGAGATTGGAAATAAGACTGGTGTTGATAGACCACAGCGTTTGGCAGCTCTTGCTCCTTATTTGGGATTGTCATCTCAGACTGATTCTGTTTTTAGGGATTTTGGACAGTATAATGAATATATATTATCTTATTGTTACCGCTATAATATGAATTTTATGAATACAATTGGTTGGCTAGGAAAACAGATTGTTGATGATACAAACAAAGGATTTGTATGCCAGACTGTCGCTGATTATACTCTGAAGAAAGGTGATTTTCTTGATATACAGGTTTGCGAAAAAGCATTACGCTATTTTGAAATGTATATTAAGAGGTGTAAAGAGTGTGGTGTGTTTTTAGTCGTATATATACCTCCTTATTTCGCGGATAGCAATAAAAATTTATATGTTTCTTATATGTCAATAATGAAGGAATATAATATTCCATTTTGGGACTATCAGACTCCGGGTTTCTATTTGGATCATCCTGAATATTGGCATGATGAATTACACATGAGTGGTAAAGGGGCAGATGTGTTCTCTTCGAAAATTGCTCATGATTTGAAGGACTTACTGAACGATATAAAATGATAACTATATTTACACCTTCTTACAATAGAGCTGACTTATTGCCTCGTCTATACAAGAGTCTTTGTGAACAGACTTGTAAGGATTTTGAGTGGTTAATAGTAGATGATGGTAGCAAAGATAATACAAAAGAAGTTGTTGAGTTGTGGTTGAATAATAAGGATTTCCCCATCTACTATTATCAGAAAAATAATGGGGGTAAACACACTGCTATTAATATGGGTGTAGAGTTGGCTAAGGGAGAGTTGTTCTTTATTGCAGATAGTGATGATTTTCTTCCTCCAAATGCTATTGCTATAGTAATGGATGTTTGGAATGGCTTAAAATCTTATTCAACAGTAAGGACTATGAACGAATTTGGTGGCGTGTGTGGTCTCGATGGTTATGAGGATGGTCGTATTATAGGTAGCGGGCTTCCCAAAGACATTATTGATATTTCGTACACACAGATTCGCGACAGGTACAGTGTGACAGGGGATATGAAAGAAGTATATGTAACATCGGTGATGAAAGAATTTCCATTTCCTGAAATTGATGGCGAAAGATTCTGTTCTGAAGCTCTTATATGGAATCGTATAGCTAAAAAATACAAGTTGCGCTTCTTTAATAAGGTCATATATATTGCAGAGTATCAAGAAGGTGGTATTACGGCAGGTATTACAAAAGCCAGGATGAAGAGTCCTATTGCTACAATGATGACTTATTCAGAATGGTTCTGTATGAATATTTCACTTAAGCAGAAGGTGAAAATGGCAATTAATTATTGGAGATTTGCATTTTGTACAAAGACACGTAGTGTGAAAATTGCTTCATGGGGCAATCTTCTTGCTCCTATAGGATGGCTTCTGTTCATGAATGACAAGTATCATACTGGTTTATAATTTTGTTCTTATTTATTTCCTATCTAATTGTACAAAATGAAAATATTACATGTAATAACAACTCTTCAGACTGGTGGTGCTGAGAAGTTGATGGTTGACTTGTTGCCTCGACTAAGAGAAATGGGAAATGAAGTCGAATTGTGCGTCTTTGAGAATAAAGAGACCCCATTCTACAATACTCTGAGCAAAGCAGGTATAAAGATAAATTGCGTGGCAAGTGCTAGCGGATATTACAGCCCACTTTGCTTGCTTAAATTAGTTCGTTTGATGCAACGAGGATGGGATATTGTGCATACTCATACCACAGCACCTCAGTTATTTGCTGCATTAGGAGGATTGTTTTGCCAGACTCACTTGGTTACCACAGAACATAATACAACGAATACACGCAGAAAGTTATGGTGGTATAAGCCTATTGATAAGTGGATGTTTCGCCAATATGAGGCACATATCATGATCAGCGATCAATGTGAAGCTAACCATCGAGCGTATTTAGGTGATGCAAACTGCAAAAACTTGACGATGGTGTATAATGGTATTGATTACTACAAGTATGCATCCGCAGAACCTGCGAAAGATGTTCGAAATTTAGGTGAGAAGGTTATATCGTTTGTAGCTGCATTTCGTCCTCAAAAAGATCAGTCTACATTGATAAAGGCAATGGAATATTTGCCTAAGGAATTTCATCTCTGTTTGGTAGGTGGAGGGAATGATAGTCGTAAGGCTCTATTTGAAAAGATGATCAAAGAAAGAGGCTTACAGGATAGAGTACATCTGCTTGGCATCAGATATGATATACCACAAGTATTGGCTGCTAGTGATTATGTTGCTATGAGTAGTCATTTTGAAGGTCTATCATTGGCATCACTTGAAGGCATGTCTTCTGGCAAACCATTTCTTGCGAGTGATGTGGATGGATTGCATGAGATTGTGAACGGAAATGGTGTTCTGTTTGAGCATGAGAATGCCAGGACATTTGCAGACGAAATCTTGAAATTGGATAGTGATGCAGTATACAAGGCAGATGTAGTTAGGTGCTGTCAGGCAAAGGCTATTCAATATGACATCAATGTGATGGCTGAAAAGTATATGGCAGTTTATACAAATTTAGTGAAATGAAAATACTAATAGTAGGTCCTAACTCATTTATTGCAAAAGTGTTTATGAGTGAGTTATATCGAGAAACATATACAACGTTAAGTGTGCGAGATGAAGATTGGGAAGAGTATGATTATTCAGCTATTGATACCATTGTATATTTTGCTGCGATTGTACATCATCCAGAAATCACGGATGAAACGCTTTATAATAAGGTAAATGCAGAGATACCTTTTGCAATGGCTAAGAAAGCGGTGGTACAAGGGGTGAAGAAGTTTATCTATATTTCAACTATGGCTGTAGTAGGTCTGGGACCAGAATTTGGTAAAGTGAATGTGATAACAAGGAAAACTCCATTGATTCCCAATACACTTTATGGAAAGAGTAAAAAGAAAGGTGAAGAGTTGCTGTGTTCAGTGGAGGGTTTGTGTGTACAGTTGGTTCGTTTGCCTAATGTCTATGGAAAAGATTGTCCTGGCACATTCTATCATGTGATAGAAAAGTTGGCATTGTTACGTTTTATGCCAGTGTATTGGACGAATTACAAATTTTCTTTAATTAGTGTACAGAATGTGGCTAAAGCACTCCGTAAACTTTTGTCTATTGAAGAAGGTGGTGTTTATATACCGCAAGATATACCTATTCTTAGTATAACAGACCGGGTGAAGGTCTTGGCAAAGGCTAATGGTATAGAACAGATACAGTTTAAGTGGTTAGCTCCTTGTTTGTGGATCGCAAATAAGATATTACCAAGGAAATATACCAATAACCTTTATGGAGGTTATCTTGTGGATCCTAAAGAATATCCATGTTTAACTGATTAATCATGGAAAGGATTTCAATATGTAGTTTCTTATCATTAATAGAAAAAGTATTTGAATGTAGTTTATATGAAGTATATTGAGGTATATGATTATTGAGTCGGTGTAGCTGATTGATTAGTGGCAATTATTAAAGGTTTGCCGCCCAATAAGGTGTATAGATGGCTATTCAAAAGAATGTAACATTAAATAATAGAATTTATGTCAAAAAAGAAAATATGTTTTGTAGTAGCAGTACCAGGTACTGCAGAAGTATTTTTGCGTGATCATATAAAGGCATTGTGCAAGGACTATGATGTTTTTCTAGCAGGCAATATCAATAGTGAGGAGGATGTTAAAATGCTTGATCTTGTCGGGTGGAGGCAGATTGGGATTTTAAGACCTATATCATTAAACAGTGATTTGAAGGCAATTCATCAGCTTTCTGCTTATTTTAAGCAAATGAAGTTTGATGTTGTGCATTCAGTGACTCCGAAAGCAGGTCTGGTATGTGCATTGGCTGGATTTCTTGCGAAGGTACCAATTCGTATACACATTTTTACAGGACAAGTATGGGCCACTCGCACAGGTTTCATACGTTGGATGCTGAAGTCTGTTGATAAGCTCATTGCAAAGTTGGATACCCATATTTTGGTGGATGGTGGTTCGCAGAAAAACTTTCTTGTTGAGAATGGTGTGTTCAAAGCTGGTAAAGGTCAGGTACTAGGTGATGGTTCAATTTGTGGGGTTAATCTTGACCGATTCAATCCACTTGCGGAGACTCGTATAGCAGTTCGTAAAGATCTTGGAATAAGTAATGACAAGATTGTATTTGTACTAATGGGGCGTTTGAATCACGACAAGGGCTTATACGAACTTCTTCCTGCTTTTGATAGATTAGCGGCAGAGAATAAAGGTGTTTTTCTACTCATGTTCGGTAGTGACGAAGAGAACGTTGCAGCAACCTTTGGCAACTATAAACATTTGAAGAGAGATAACTTCTTGTACTATGGGGTTACTCATGCACCTCAACGTATGTTGCAGGCTGCAGATGTATTCGTGTTACCTACTTATCGAGAGGGGTTTGGAAGCAGCGTAATTGAGGCGGCATGTTTAGGGTTATCTACCATTACCAGCGATGCTTATGGTGTGTTAGATGCAAGTGTGCCTGGAGTAACAGGCTTGCAATGCAAGGTTGGTGATGTAGAATCGCTCTACAATTGCATGAAGGAATTAGCTGATGATGCTGATAAGCGTAAAGTAATGGGTGCTGCAGGCAGAAGGAGGGTTCAAGAAAAGTTTGCTGGTGCTGTAGTAGTGCGCCATTGGAAAGAGTTTTATGATAGGCTACTTAAATAGAGAATGAAAAAGTTTCTTAGAAAAACATTCGAGTGGTGTTTTTGTAAAAATGCATTGTCATTTTAGACAATACTGGTTATTGCTAGTTTATGATAGTATTGGCTGGTGTAATGGCTCGGTGCTTGGTCGTTGGTGCATGGGGTATGTTCCGGTCTGTTGTGGGTGTTGTTACCCGTTGTTTTACATCGCGGGCTTTTTTATTATGTGGATCCGTTATCATCGCTCATTAAACCTTGAGGCGATAGCTAAAGTATCGACAGGTAAATGTGCGATGATAAGGTGCTACGGGTTCGATAGGAAACGAGATAATGTGCCAAATGTGTTCAACTCACATGGTACTGATAGGCTAGGCAGAGACTCCGTTACATGGTATTCGGTTGATGACGGTTCGTATGTTTGCTAGTATACTTTGAGAGACAATAGCGGTGAGTATTTGTCAGGGAGTTTCATATGGAAAATATTTTAGCGTTGTATAAGCCAAAGTATGTGTTCCATGCCGCTGTATATAAGCATGTGCCTATGATGGAGGATAAGTCTGTGGAAACGGCGATGAATAACGTGTGAGGTACGCAAACTTGGGTGTGAAGTATTAAGGTAAAGAAATTTGTGATGTTAAGTACTGATAAGGCTGTAAATCCAACAAATGTTATGAGGGGTAGTAAGCATATCTGCGAAATGTACTGTCAGTCGCTAAATAATGAGCAAACAGGAACATAATTCGTAACAACTCATTTGGGAAACGTATTGGGTTTGAACGGAAGTGTAATTCCTATCTTCAGGGAGTAGATTAAGACTGGTGGTCTATTGACTGTTATGTATCCAGATATTATCCGCTACTTCATGCTGATACCAGAGGCTTGTAAATTGATGTAGCAAACTAGTATGATAGGTAATGGTGGCGAGATTTTCGTGTTCGATATGGGAAATTCTGTAAAAATTGCTGATTTTGTTAAACGTTTGATTGGGCTTTTGGGAGCTACGTATGTAGAGATAAAGTATACAGGTCTGCGTGATGGCGAAAAATTTTATGAGAAATTGCTCAATAAGGAAGAGAAAACAAGCCTTTTTCATACCCGAAGATTAAGCTCGTTGCAGTTTGCGAACTAGGTTATACTGAAGCTTCGAAACAGATCGTAGAGCTTATGTGCATCACCAGAGATAGTGGCGATAATATGGCTATCGTGAAGCAAATGGAGGTGATCGTACCTGAATTTAAGAGTAGGAACTTGAAGTATGAAGTTTTAGATGCTTGACGTTTGTGGTAGTATAGCAAAGAACGGTAAAAATAATAATATTTGAACAAAATCTATTCAAAACATGAATACCATGCAAAAAGTTATAGTATTTGGAGCAACTGGTAACTTGGGTGCTTATGTTGCACTTCACCTGAAATCAAAAGGATATGATGTGATAGCTGTGGGGCATCGCAAGAATGATAATGGATTCTTTGCATCGAAGGGGATGCAGTATCTGTCAGTGGATATAACTGAACCGGAGGATTTCAAGCAATTGCCTCAGAGGGGGGTGGACTGTGTGGCTCATTTTGCAGGTGAGTTACCTTCACGTTATACATTCGATCCTGCGAAATTGATTGACAGCATTACCATCGGTACATTGAATGTGCTGGAGTATGTGCGTGGATGTGGTTGTAAAAAAATAATCTTTCCTCAGACTCCTTCAGATATGGCTAACTATCATAATAATGGTAGAATGATACCTGTAGATGCACCTCGCCACTTTCCTTTGACTGGCGATCATGCTATTTATACAATAGCAAAGAATGCTGCGGTAGATCTGATGATTCATTATAAGGCAGAGTATGGTATAAAGTGGTTTGCGCTTCGTTTTTTCACAATCTATCAATATCATCCCAACGCTTACCATTATCGTGATTTCCAGTTTCATCTTATGCCATATCGTATGCTTATGGACCGGGCTTCCAAAAGTCTTCCCATTGAAGTATGGGGAAACTGTAAAAAAGCCAAAGAGATGGTTTATATCAAAGATTTTGTGCGTGTAGTTGAGAAGTGTGTTTCATCCCCACTTGAAGGCGGTATGTATAATGTGGGTAATGGGTGGCAGGTATCGTTGGAAGAGCAGATAAAAGGTATTATAGAGGTGTTCTCTCCGAAGGATAATCCTTCTAAAATCATTTATTGCCCCGAGAAATCTGATCCTTTGGAGAATGCCTTTGACGTAAGCAAGACGTTCAGTGAACTTGATTATAAACCTGAATTCAGCTATATTGACCAACTCCGTGATTTTAAGAAAGAAATGGAGGAGGAACCTATGGCTCAATTGTGGGGTGTAAAGACAGATTATCCAAAAAACTGTAAAAACAAATAGGATGTACACACATTTTTTTAAACGCATAATAGACTTTTGGATAGCATTGGTCACCCTTATACTTATCAGCCCTGTCTTGTTAATAATCACGATTCTTCTTTATGTTTTCAATGAGGGTGCTGGTGCTTTTTTCTTGCAGGAACGTCCGGGATTACATGGAAGGATATTTAAGATTATAAAATTTAAGACTATGAATGAACGCAAGGATGCGTCAGGCAAACTTCTTCCGGATGTACAGCGTATCACCAAGTTTGGTCGGTTTGTCCGTAATACATCTCTTGACGAACTTCCGCAGTTGATTAATGTATTGAAAGGGGATATGGCACTTATTGGTCCTCGTCCGTTATTGGTTAAATATCTTCCTCTTTATAGTAAAGAGCAAATGCGCCGTCATGATGTCCGTCCTGGTATATCCGGTTGGGCACAGTGTCAAGGGCGGAACTCTCTTTCATGGACTGATAAGTTTGCGTTAGACGTATGGTATGTGGACCATATATCGTTGGTGACTGACTTGAAAGTGGTTTTCGTTACTGTAAAAAAAGTGTTATGTCGTGAAGATATAAATACATCTGATAAAAGAGCAGCTGTTACAATGGAAGAATTCAATGGTCATAATTAAATATAAATAATATAGAATATGAATGTAAAAGCTATAATGCAATACTTGGGTAAATGCCGTAGAGAGATATCTGAGCTAGCCAATGTGAGGGGAGAGAAGTCAGTCTCTTATTGGTTTGATTATCTTTGGTGTGCAGTAAGACATGGTTGTTTAATTCGTCAATATGTGTATGGTGAGTTTTACAGGTTATCGTCTATTGATCGAAAAGAATCGATGACTTATCCAAGATTGATAAAAGTCTTTAAAAAATTGAATCATCCTGATTATGTTCATCTGCTAGAGAATAAAAGAGATTTTAATGTTCATTTTGCACCATATGTAAAACGTGAATGGATATATATACCGGAAACAGACTTTAATACTTTCTGCGAGTTTGCAGATAGACATAATTATGTTATTGTGAAACCTTTGGATCTATGTGAAGGGCAAGGAGTTTATGGATTGCAGCTGCTAAAGGATAATGACAAAAGAAAGGCTGTTTATGAAGAACTTTCCGGAAAGAATATAATGGTTGAGCAATGTATTAAACAGCATAAAGATATGAATATGGGTGGTCGTTCTGTTAACACTATAAGAATGCATACCATACTTGACAAAGATGGAAATGTTCATTGTTTTAAACCGGTATTTCGTGCAGGGGTGGGTGATGCTGTTGTTGATAACTATTGTGCAGGAGGATGTTGCTATGAGGTTGATCTGGAGCTAGGTGTTCTGATTACTCCTAGTTTGTCTAAAGACCACATACAACACAAAATACATCCTGGAACGAATAAGATTGTTTATGGTTATCAAATACCTAATTGGGATAAAGTAATCGTTGACATTACAAATGCTGCAAAGATGCTTCCTCAATGCCGCTTTATAGGTTGGGATATTGCAATAACTGATAATGGTATTGAACTGATAGAAGGAAATCACAATCCAGACTATGAGCTTATAGAGTTTTTCGGTACTCGTGGCTGGTATGCAAAAACTAGAGAATGGATAAGTTATTGATAAATACATTACAAACACCTTGCTTTTTACTGGATGAAAAAGAGTTGGGCAGGGGAATTAACGAGTTTTACCGTTCACTGAAAAGACACTTTGCACATTGCATTGTTGGATATTCGGTGAAGACAAATTCGCTACCCTATGCGATAGTAAAAGCTAAGGATTTTGGTTGTTTTGCAGAGGTTGTTTCAGATGATGAACTGGATTTGGCTTTAGAGTGTGGCTATAAAATGAA
>ULMQ01022273.1_pt1 | contig 23369 bp, 20 predicted proteins | sample 1951701 | NCBI WGS metagenome assembly ULMQ01 (sample SAMEA4835555, study PRJEB28245) | human gut metagenome | biome: gut microbiome; material: fecal sample | place: Denmark | collected 2008
ACATTATACAAATCCATACACATAGCCCCTTCCTCCATTTATTACAGCTTTTATCTAAGCAAAATATCTGTTTTTTGCCAGACTTGATTACATTTATTGTACACTTTAATACGCAAGATGTAAATAAATAGTATAGCATAACTATGTAAAAAAGAAGACCGGCCCACAGGACCAGCCTTCAAACTTCACTATAAAAGCTGCATGCTTTAACCCGCAATGCCGGCCAAAGCCTGCTGCAAATCCGCCAGCAAATCTTCCTTATCCTCCAAACCGCAGGACAGACGAACCAAGCCTGCAGGAATACCGGCCACCGCCAGCTGCTCATCCGTCATCTGACGATGCGTTGTAGTTGCCGGGTTCAGGCAGCAGGTACGCGCGTCGGCAACATGTGTTTCGATTGCCGCAAGCTGCAAGCACTTCATGAATTCTTCCGCCGCCTTGCGTCCTCCCTTCAGGTTGAAGGAAACTACGCCACAGCCGCCGTTGCCAAGATATTTTTGCGCCAAAGCATAGTATTTATTGGATGGAAGTCCGGGGTAGTTGACATATTCCACCTGCGGCTGCTGCTCCAAAAATTCCGCTATAGCCTGAGCGTTTTCTACATGGCGCGGCATACGCACATGCAGCGATTCCAGGCCAAGATTCAGAATGAACGCGCTTTGCGGTGATTGCACAGCGCCGAAATCACGCATCAGCTGCGCCGTTGCCTTCGTAATAAACGCACCCTCCTTGCCAAACTTTTCAGCGTAGGTAATTCCGTGATAGGATTCATCCGGTGCGCACAGACCGGGGAACTTGTGGGCATGCGCCAGCCAGTCGAACTTGCCGCCGTCGATAATCGCACCGCCAAGGCAGGCAGCATGTCCATCCATATACTTCGTGGTCGAATGCGTTACGATGTCTGCGCCCCATTCCAACGGACGGCAGTTAATCGGTGTCGGGAAGGTGTTGTCCACGATCAAAGGCACACCATGACGATGCGCTGCATTGGCAAATTTTTCAATATCCAGCACCGTCAGCGCAGGATTAGCAATAATTTCGCCAAACACTGCCTTGGTGTTGTCCTGAAAAGCAGCGTCCAGCTCCTCGTCCGTAGCATCGGGCGAAACAAAGGTCGCTGTTACACCCATCTTTGCCAGTGTTACATCAATCAGATTATAGCTGCCGCCGTAAATCGAAGAAGAAGCAACAATATGGCTGCCCGCCTCGCAGATGTTGAACAGGGCAAAGAAGTTAGCTGCCTGTCCGGAAGATGTGAGCATTGCTGCAGCGCCGCCCTCCAGCTCCGCAATCTTAGCTGCTACGAAATCGCAGGTCGGGTTTTGCAGGCGGGAGTAAAAATAGCCTGTAGCCTCCAGGTCGAACAGCTTGCCCATCGCCTCGCTTGTATCGTACTTAAATGTAGTGGATTGGATAATAGGAATCTGGCGCGGTTCGCCGTTGCCCGGTTTATAACCACCTATTAAACATTTGGTATTGATTTTAAAATCACTCATTTTCTATCGCTCCTTTAACAATTTATCATTGTATTATTGATTGGCAGGAATTGCTGCACCCATGCGCTGCAGCTGCAAAAGAATTTTGTTATATTCGCCCAAGGCCTTATCCAACTTATTACCGCTCGCCGGTGCCAGCTCGTGCAAATCATACGGCGTATCCTGGTAAACAATGTTCAGCCAGTTCATATAGAACAGATGCGCGTAACTGCGCCATTTAAAAACCGGTTCCTGCGTTGTATCGCCATCTGGGAAGTAGAACTCCGGCAAATCAATCGGCAAATTCTTTTTCTTATCGCGGAAATATTCATTAGCCAAGGTATAGCGATCATACTCAAAATGACCTAAAACGAAAATGCGGCGCAAATCCTTGGTAGCACAGATGTTGATACCGTTTTCTACCGAACGGGACAGCACCTGCAGAGCCTTGCAGGCATCAATCGCATCATCATCAACAGCAGTATGGCGTGACTGCGGAATAAAATATCTGTCATCAAAGCCACGCAGCAGCGGATGATTCTTCACTGTCAGGCCATAGGGGAAGATGCCAAACATTTTCGCCGGCAAAATCGTCTTGTTAACACCATAATAATGGTACAAGGCAGCCTGCGCGCCCCAACAAAGTGTCATCGTAGAATAGCAGTGATATTCTGCCCAATCCAGATAAGCTTCGATTTCCTTCCAGTAATCAACAGCCTCAAAGGGAATGGTTTCTACAGGCGCACCTGTCATCAGGAAGGCATCGTAATAGCGGTCCTTAACATCATCAAACTCCAGATAAGCGCGGTCAAGATACGAATTATCGGTATGCGTAGTTTCACGGCTCACAGTACGGCAGAAATCAACCTCTATCTGCAGCGGAGAATTGCCTAAAAGGCGCAGCAGCTGAATTTCCGTCGGCTTCTTCAGCGGCATCAGGTTCAGCACGCACACCTTCAGCGGACGAATACGCTGCGTTGTCGCACGCTGCTCTGTCATGGTAAAAATTCCTTCCTCCTGCAGTTGGCAGATAGCGGATAAATGGTCATTGATTTTAATCGGCATTGTTTGTTCCTCCTAAATTTCCTAACTTAGATTTTCGACTTGTTACAGGAGGATGAGCAATAAAAAAGCTTCCGTTCCTGTAAAAATACAGGGACGAAAGCGTTGCTTCGTGATACCACCCTAATTCATCCATATGTCACCACACGGACCTCATCAAGTACGCAGGGATTGTTTACCCTTTAATACTCCAGCACTGTAACGGGTGCACCCGGACGGCCTAAATGCATGCATCTCAGCCCATCGGCTCCAAGACCATCTTCAATGTCACCACCTGCTCCCTCTTGCACCATCACGAAGGCTCTCTTTGCCAGGCTCGTACATTTACTCTTCTCTTCATTGCCCATTATTAAGTTATGTACATGATAATACAGTAATTCTTTGTAATTGTCAACAAAAAGTTGCAGTTTTCTCGTAGAAAAAGTGTATAGCGCAGATTTTGTAAAGTAGGTTACAGAAATTTGGATAAAACATCGGCATTCACTACATCACCGGCGCGACAGATAACAGTGTTATTATTTTCAGAATTTTCTCTTGACTTTGTTTACCCTTTTCTATATACTTAGCTTAGCTTCACATTCACAACAAAATAAGCAGTGCCTACTGACTCATGTCGGTAGTAATTTAGCAGTACCTATGGTATCCGGACTTTCGGATGCTATGTGTACTGCTTTTTTGTTCAGTACCTTATGTTGTATTTTGCCGGAGCAAATATTATAATTAAAGGAGAGAAAACAGTATGCCGGCTATTTCAATGTTTTATGGTATTATTATTCGTATGCAAAGTGAAAAAGGCGGAAAACATAACACACCACATTTACATGCTGTCTACAATGAGCACGAAATAGTTATGGACTTTACCGGAAAAATTTTAGAAGGTTCTTTCCCCAGCAAGCAATTAAAGCTTTTAACTGCCTGGACTGCTTTACACGAAGATGAGTTAAACGCAAATTGGATTTTGTTATCTGCCGGTGACGGTTATTTTAAAATTGAACCATTACGTTAACGATTATTAGAGGTGAAAATTATGCTTAGACCAACCGCTATCAGCGTAACTGTACAAAAGGATTATACTCTAAAAGTTATTTTCAATAATGGTGAAACTAAAATATTCGACGTAAAGCCTTATATCAAAGGTTCATGGTATAGCAGGCTCAAGGATTTTTCTTATTTTTCTTTAGCAAAGGCAGACGGATTTACTGTCATCTGGCCTGAAGGTCAGGATATTTGTCCTGACGAGCTTTATTACAATAGCGTGCCGGTATAGTTTCAACCAACGCAGTAAAAAGCACTGGCATCTGCCGTACCACTAAAAGAGGGACTCACAACTATGGATAATTTCAGCAAGCAAATTTATGAAGCTGGCATTAATGACGGCAGAGCTGAAGGCAAGGCTGAATACATTAAAAATCTTATGTCTATATAGTGCAAACGAGGTCAGCAACGCTGCCCTCGTTTTTCTTATCTGTTTCCATACATCTTCTTATAATAATTCTGATACTCGCCATTAATAATATCCTGCCACCACTTTTGGTTCTCAAGATACCATTTAATGGTCTTTTTAATGCCATCGGCAAACTTTGTTTCCGGCAGCCAGCCAAGCTCATTATGAATCTTAGTCGGATCAATTGCGTAACGCATATCATGACCTTTGCGGTCCGTTACATGCGTAATCAGGCTCTCCGGTTTGCCAAGCTCCTTGCAAATCAGCTTTACGATATCAATATTGCGCATCTCATTATTACCGCCGATATTATATACCTCGCCTACTCTTCCCTTATGAATAATCAAATCAATAGCCTTGCAGTGATCCTCGACATACAGCCAATCGCGTACATTCAAGCCTTCGCCATACACCGGCAGCGGTTTATCTGCCAAAGCATTCGCAATCATCAGCGGTATGAGCTTCTCCGGGAACTGATAAGCACCATAGTTATTACTGCAACGCGAAATCGAAACTGGCAAGCCATAGGTTCTGTGATACGCCATAACAAGCAAATCTGCACTTGCCTTGGAGCTGCTGTAAGGCGAGCTCGGCCGAATTAAGGCTTGTTCGGTAAACGGCTTTGCCTCTGCAGAAAGTGTTAAATCTCCATACACCTCATCCGTAGAGATCTGATGGTAACGCCTGATACCGTATTTACGGCAAGCATCCATCAAGGTTGCAGCCCCCATGATGTTAGTCTGCAAGAAAATACCGGGATTTTCAATGCTACGGTCAACATGTGATTCTGCAGCAAAATTAACTACTATATCTGGATGTTCTTCCTCAAAAAGCCTGTCTAACGCTTCTCTGTCGCAGATATCTGTCTGCACAAAGCTAAAGTTCGGCTTGTCCATCACAGGCTTTAATGTAGAAAGATTACCTGCATAAGTCAGCTTTTCCAGACAAATAATGCGATAATCCGGATGCTTTGCCAGCATGTGAAATATGAAGTTACTTCCTATAAATCCGGCACCGCCGGTTACGATAATGTTAATAAGAACCTCCCCCCAGGAAAAAAATACAGAATATCTTTAAAGCTATATGATGTATATGAATCACTTTCAGTGTACAAACCTATTCGCTATGCTTAATCTACATATATATTACCAAGCATTTCCTCATATCCTTCTCTATAGCCAAAAGCTTCCATCTTTTGGAAAAGAACGATATCAGGTTTATATCTGTCAAGCATATAGGCTATATCAATTTTTCCCTTTTCCTTATGCAAATCACGTGAATGACTATATACTATCATATGCACATCCTGCAGAAGATATTTCTTTAAGCGACCGGAAAACGAATCACCTAAAACAAGAATGGTGCGATTATTATTTACCTTTTTATTAATAATAATGTCTTCACCATACTGCCCATATTCGCCTAAGTCTTTGCTAAGTTTGCCACGAGTAAAATCCTTATCTCTACTATCTGTTACATAAAATTCATCTGTAAAGCTATCGCTCCACGGATAGTAACGCACATCTTCTTTTGTTTCTAACCCTGCATCACGATAATAAATACCAGCCTTAGAAACAACCTTTATTTGCTTCACTGGCGCATCAATATTATTGGCATACCCAACCTGATGAAGAAACTTCTTCGCAGCTAAATAGCCTGCAGCGTCAGTCCAATGATAATCACCTGAATGATACATATTCTTGCGTTCAGACAAAGAGTAGCTAGTAAACTCTTTACCTAAAAAGCAAGTTTCCATACCGAGATCAGCAAAATCCTTAGCAGTAATTTGCTCTGCAGCAGCTAAATCAATTGGCGGATATTCTTTTTCAAACAAATCACTCAGCACAAGCTCGCTGTTAGGTGTCAGCATAAAAATAAAGCGAATACCACGCTTGCTGCATTGCTGTTCAATCTTTTTAATTTTAGCAAGCTTTTGTTCCTTCGCTGCCATTTCGTGAGCCATATTAGCAGGAGAAAATAAAAAGCCATCCTTACCACGTACAACATTTTTGCTGATTAACGTATCAAAAAGACGACCATTCCACATTGCCCATTTACTGATTAAGTCCTTACGTCCAAGCAAACGGTCATCATACCAAGCTTCGAATTCTTTAAAAAACTTACCTGTTGCAAATGCAGCCGTTGGCTTAGGATTAATGGTTCTGTTCTCCATAATGGCTATATGAGTTACATTGGTCTTTTCTCTTAACAGTCCGATATTAGGTATTACCAATAGTAGCAAAAAGAAACCGGAAATAGCTTTATAAATTGTTCCTCGTTTTATATTTTTCATTCTATCACCTAAAACCTAAAATAAATAAACGGATTATGTGAGCTGCTCATGATGCTGGCTACAGAAATCACAAAGAAAAATATGCTCATTACTATACCTAAAACCTTCTGTACCAAGAAAAGCTTTTTGCAACGCATTTTACGTACAATTCCTACACACACTTTTTTATACATACTGCGCCAATCATAGGAGAAAGTTATACCTAACAGCATGACAAAAACTACATTATGCTCAAGTTTAATGCTCATACTCCAGTCTATACCACTAAGCAAATACATTTTGCTTATAAAAGCACCTGCATAGCTCATATCATCTGCACGGAAAATAACCCAAGCAGTAATTGCCAATAAAGGAAGATAGATATGCGCCAATATGCTGGATTTTTTCAGTAACTTGTTCAGCCCAATATTTTCCAAGACGATAAAAATGCCATACAGCAGTCCCCAACAAACAAAGGTTACATTAGCGCCATGCCATAGTCCGGAGCAGAAGAATACAAATAATACATTTAAGTTCCTACGCCAAGGTGCAACGCGATTGCCACCCAATTGATATACACATAATCTCTCAGCCAGGTTGATAAAGAAATGTGCCATCTGCGCCAAAACTCCGTAGCAGATTTAGCAATATAGGGATAATTGAAGTTCTCTTTATAATGAAAACCGAACAGCATTGCTAAGCCAATAGCCATCGAAGAGTAACCACTAAAATCAAAATATATCTGCAATGTATAACCAATAGCACCAAGCCAACAATCAGCGGTTGTTAAAGATGCTACTGGTTTAGAAAATATATCGTCAACATAAGCAGCAATAGTATTTGCTATCAATACCTTTTTACTAATACCATAGCAAAATGTACGAATACCATTGAAAAAGCCAACTGAAGTTATTGTACGATTGTAAAACTGATATTTTATATCAATATAGCGTACAATAGGACCAGCAATCAGCTGAGGAAACATCAGTACATAGCTGCAAAAATTAAAAAAGTTTTTCTCTACCTTCAAGCGACCAAAATATACATCCAATGTATAGCTTAAAACATGGAAAGTATAAAAGCTGATGCCTAAGGGAAGAACAATACCGGAAATAAGCTGTAATGGCGGTTGCAGGCTAAATAATGAATTAAGCATTTCAATTGAAAAATTAAGATACTTATAATACCAAAGTAAACCTACACTTATAAATAAGCAGGAACCCATTGCTAGTTTTTGTAATCTGTTTTTTTCTTTATATGTACCGTCATCTAAGGTTCCACTTTCAATATATAGCGCAGTTCCCCAATTCAGTAAGATCACGAAGTACATGATGATTATCTTTTCCTGCTCACCATAGTAATAAAAATCGAGCTGACAAGTAACAGGAAAAGGTTTTTGATAAAAATTGTCTTAGGCAATAGCCTATAGAGTACTATTACTATAGGCAAAAATAAGAATAAAAATATTGGTGATGTAAAAAGCATAAACAAATTCTCCTAATATATGTCATTTTATTGTTCATCTACTTATGATTATTTTTGTATAAATCATACACCGACTACATCATTAATATCTAGAATTTACTGTAATTCGCCAACTATTATTTTTATCAGCAGTAGCCTCTAAAGCGAGCATACCATGCGCACAGTTTTTTCCTTTTTGCTAGAAGCATCTTCACCCAAAACCTGTTTCTTAAGCCGTTAATTTCGGATTTATCTAAGCGCTCTTTAAGAGAAGCACAAATTTCCTGTTCTTGCGCCTCGAAAAGCTCATTATCATTGTACTGTCTGAACAAACACTTCATAGTTTCTTTAACAATTATTTTATCCAGTGCTTTTAAACAATCAACATTACGCTCTACAGCTAACCGCCTGTTTTTCATGCGCCCTAGAAAAAGATCGTACAATTTTTTAACAGTTTTTTGCGCAGTGATAGAATTTACATTTTGGCGATTGTAATAATAAAGCTTATCCGGTATACATTCGATTCTCTTTGCATTAAGGCAAACAGCAGGAATTGTCAGTAAATCCTCGTAAACCATCCCTATTGGAAATCTTATATCCCCAAATAAATCTTTTTTATAACATTTATTCCAAACATACGAAGGCCATACATCTGCTAAAAGATTTTGCTTGATTACTTCTGTGCTTTCGGCTGTAAACACCTTGTTTTTCTCATAATCCTTATAATCCTCTATAAATCCGCAGATAACAATATCTGCATCCGTATCGGCTATTTTTAAAGCGAATTTTTCTAAATAATCATCAGCAATGTAATCATCTGAATCAACAAAAACGACATACTCCCCTTTAGCAATATCAAGGCCTGCATTTCTAGCTACACTAATTCCCATGTTTTTCTGATGAATAACCTTAAAGCGTTGGTCCAGCTTTACATATTTGTCTATTATAGCGTTACTGTTATCAGGAGAGCCATCATCGATGATAATACATTCAAAGTTCTTAAATGTTTGCCTTAAAATTGAGGCTAGACATTTATCAAGATATTTTTCAACATTATACACAGGAACAATAATAGAAAACAAAGTCTTTTCCTTTAATGAGATATTTAATTTAATATATTTAGATTTTAATGAATAATTAATATAAACCATGAGAGTTTTAATTGATTTAAATAGCCAAGTATGCGACAAAATAGGAAAAGTTTGATAAAACCATCGACTATCTTTCGAGGAATTTACTATTTAGTCGCACCTATAAACTTCATTATTTTATCAAATACTGTCTCTTTATTGCGCCCTTGCAACACAAGCATTATATTATAATATTTTTTCCATAAATTACGTAACTTATGCTTACAATTTTCATTCCAAGGTTTTATAGGACCAGTATAATGTATGATTATTGCTTTCTTTATTTTACTCTTTTCTCGAATAACATTACTACTAGCGAAATTATATCTACTATCCACTTCTTTAATTTGTCCTCTAAAGGTTATATTTATAATATCTTGATCTTGGTACTCGATCTGTTCAGCTAATTTAGTAGTATTACTTAATAATTTATCACTAATATTGTCTTTTCTCATTTTATTCAAGTTAAACAGTATTACTCCAGCATTTATATAAATCTCATTCGAAGACATTCCTAATTTATGTTTATAATCAGTTTCTTCAATAAATTTATCCTTAACTCCTGCACAGTAATTATTCGCTAGGTCAACGTTATAAAGTTCATTTAAATTTCCGTTAACGATTAAGTCGGCATCTAAATAAAGCGCTTTGTTTAGATTAGGAGCAATATCAGCTATTATATATCTATAGTATGTTTCTAACGATATGTATTTGATGTTATTCTTTAAGTTAGAATCAATGAAATACTTCTTATTGACAACAATATATTTTATTTCAAAATTTTGATATTTTTTTAAAGTATTTCTAATTATCATTTTGCTTTCATCAGAAAAATCACTACTTAAAACATGAAAAACTATATTCTGCTCCAAATTATTTTCCAATATAGATATTATTGTTACTAATAATTGTTCAGCATAAGTATTATTGACACAAAAAAATATATTCATCATAATATTTCACCTCATTTTTTTACTTTCTTCTTCCACACCATCCACCAGAATGATATTTTTCTTCTAGTATCAAGGTTATTCATAACATATTCATATAAATTATTTTGCATCGCCACCACTCTGTACATGCCATCATTCAACCCACGTACAAAATGATAGAACTCTACACTCAGCTTCCAGTCAAGTTTTCTATCAACAAAACCTAATGCAAGCAAATCTTCCTTTAATTTGCTTATTGCCAATATTTTATCAAGTGGTTTTTTTACTCCCCCCTTACTTATACCGGCATCGTTAACTCTGTAATAGTTTCCACAAAATGGTATAACTACTATTTTTTTAGCTAAATACAAAAACATGCCTGAACTGTAATTATCCTCATATACTACATTATCAGGAAACTTTACTTTTTTAGCTAATTCCTTTTTATACAATCCATTCCAAGCTAATGTCCATAATATTCCATTGAAATAATTTTCAAAAGCCTCATGCTTTTCATTAGTTATTATTTTAGTATTGCTAAACGCAATCTTATCTTCTTTGTCGCAATCCGTTTCAATAACGCCACACTTCACCATATCAGCATCATTTTTCATTGCTGCCTGCATCCAATATTCATACATTTTCTTATCAAGCCAATCATCACTGTCGATATAGGAAATATAATCCCCGATAGCTATTTCCAATCCTCTATTTCTTGCTACGCTAAGACCTCCATTTTTAAAATCATATACTTTGATTCTACTGTCTTTCGCTGCATACTCCTTAGCAATCTCAGCACTTCTATCCTTAGTACCGTCATTAACGACAATGATCTCTAGATTTTTATATGTCTGATTAATGACAGACTCCAGACACTGCGATATATATTTTTCTACACCATATACCGGTATAATTACAGAAATTAATGGTTGCTTCATATTGTACTTCTCCCGCTTATTTGAATTTAATAAAATTGAATATAATTATGCTTGACTTTTTATACCAGTTCTACTGTACAAGCAATATTGTTTCATTATTTCTATTATAATATTTTACATCAAAAGTAATTTTCTTTCAATCTCAGTATCTGCCTTATCACAAGCTTCATCTGCATATTTGTGATATTTCACCATTTGCACCTTTAATTTGCTTCCCTATATTAATGAAACAAAATTATTTTCTGTTCAAACAACCTCTAATTGTTGAAAAAATTTTTTCTCGCATGAATTCCATCAATGAACATACAGTAAATATTACCATAGCCGTCAAAATCATATGCGGGATAAGAAAGACAGTATCATAAAACCTGCCTGCTCTTATGATATCATTCCACAACCACGCACTGATTACACCATTATCATGGATAAGGTAAACAGCAAATGTAGTTGTTGCCACGGAATTTATCATAGCATTGTGTGGCAAATGCCAATTTTTAAACACAACAAATAAGGCTACCGCCATTAGTAAACCTAATATACTGCATCCTACAAACGCATGATACATCACATTGTGTTTATCTGCATAATAAGGATCAGAACCACCAAGGTGATCCGATACCAATATTATTGCATAAAATATAACGGCACTTATCCCCCCCCACAAATTCAATTGTCCTTTCAAATTTATCATTTGAGTACAACCTTAAATAAGCGCCAATACAATACATATCAGCAAACATAAAAAACGAATTCAAATATCCGCCTAGGGATAATCCTCTAATGCTGGGAATAACATAAAAAGCTGTCGTAAATATTGCTATAATCACACCTAACTGCGTTTTGTTGATTCGTTCTATCATCTTGTTAATCAACGGAAACGCAATATATAAAACTAAATAGGCTCTCGCAAACCAGTTTAACGGAGTAATAGGATTTACTGCCTTCATTATCAATGATTTTTCTACATTTTGATTTAGGACAAACAAAACAAAGCATAAAGTAGCTAAACTCCAAAAATAAGTACAACCAAAGAATTTACAAATCTTTTTCCAGCGAAATTTTTGTGTAACAAGGAAATACCCGCTTATTATAACAAAAATATCTACAGCGATTTTACTCCATGATCCTAAAAATTGCATAACAAGCTTACTTGTCGTCATTAAGCTGTCATCTGGAAAACCACCTTTAACATAATAATGCCCTAAGACTACCATAAACATAGCAATGATACGTAACAATTCAATATTACTTGAACGCATCGTATTTTGCGACTGTTCATTAGAACAAGAAACTTCTTCTAAAATCTTTTTCATATATATTTTCCTCCGAACTAATTCGTTTTACTATTCGTTATCTATTATATCCGTTATATTGGCATGTGGCAGATATACCATTTAGCAAATAAATCGTTTATTGTTCTTGGTTTATTCAGCCGTTTGTGGCTCTTGATCATTGATTACACATTTACTATCCAACTCTGTTTTCAAATCCCCCCTTTATATTTACACGAACAGTTCAACAAGCTATCGTTCTCATGGTAACAACCAGATAACCTCATATTTGTGATATTTCACCCTACGCATTTTCAAAAACGACTAATAAAATCAGCAATATGTATTCTGAGCATCTGCCTGCCAAGCGATTTTCCCTGCATATTTTTTCCGGGCTGAGGCATATCTGCATCAGCAAAGGCAGTGTTTTTGAGATATTTATAATACTTATCGTTAAAGCCCGGCTTTAAGACAAATTCCCAAGGCTTATAGCGTCCTGCATAATGTAAAATAGCAATATTGTTTCTTGCTTTAATAGCTGAAGCTCTAAACCTATTATTAAGCAAAACCTTCGGCAATAAATCAAAAATAGGCGGAATTACATTCCACGATAACGGCAATTCCTTCCAATTATACATAAAGAGCTTGTTCAAAGCATCCTGATCATGGTGCGGGAAATTGCCTGTTGCAGCAAGCTCAATTACTTTACCGGAATAATCATTAGCACGCCACTGCTGTAAATCCATTATGACAACTCCGGAATTAAAGTACTTTTTATCTAAAGGCAAGCCAATAACCTCATGCTTCTGCTGCATCAATCGCTTGGAAGCCATAATGCCATAATCCGGCACAGCAGCTATAGCCTTCCCCTGCATATCAAGGTTCCATAAAACAGCTATATCCTGCAGAACCAGCAAATCTACATCCAGATAAATTACCTTTTGCACATTCTCAGGCAATATATTGGCCATATCTAATCTGAAATATGCAGCCTTGCTGATATGTCCGCTTGTATACAGCTTTTCAAAGCCCTTGTATGTCGACAAATCGCAAACAACCAGTTCTGCGTTCTTACCATCAATTGTCTGTTGTAAACCTGTAATTTTTTCAGCAGTAATCCCATCACTCAATAAGAAAAAACGTACTTTATTTATTTCATCAGTATTCTCTAAAATAGATTCCATGACTACAGCAACATGCTGCGCATAATTATTATCTGCTGCTAATGCAATATTTATCGTTTTCATAACGAATCTCCTAGTGTTTTTTATTTATTATACTATAAATAATATTGTTGTGCTTATTTTTAATAATAACTAAGTCAAAAATCATTCACACTGCAGAATCGACTACAGCTATGAATGTAATATAATAAATAAAAATATATTAAACATGTTATATTATATATCATATTTTTTATTTACTTTTCTTAATTCTTGCTTGCATACAATTACAGAATTAGCCGGAACATCCTTATATAAAATAACGCCCGTCCCAATCACGCTATGTCTACCAACATGAACCCCTTTTAATATTGTCACATTAGTTGCAATCCAACAATCATCTTCGATAACCACTTCATCTGATTGAAACCCTTGCTTTGAAATTAATTTATCCGTTTCAGAATAGCAATGATTATGATCATAGATGCTTACATTTTCTCCAAATATACAATTAGCACCTATAGTAATTTTTTTTCTAACCGTAACAGAGCAATTATTATTGAAAAAGCACTTTTCCCCTATTTGCAGTTGACCATTTTCTTCAATATAAATACGAAAATTATCTCTAAAATGAAATTTCTTTGCTTTAAACTGTTTTCCATAATGCAGATTCCAACATATCATATGCAATCTGCGACGCAATGTATTTTTTAATCTCATCATATGTTTAATTAAAAGTTTCAGCATAACACACTATACCCCATGTTTTGTATTAGTTCTGTAAAGATCAATAAGCTTCAAGTACTTAGTTAATGTGTAAAAAAAATGCATGAAACACAATATAATACCTAAAGCACCATCACAAATACCTTTTTTTACTATTAACATCTGCCAAAAGCCAAAAAAAGCATGTAAAAAGGCAGTTAAATAAGTGCTTTTTTTCTTGTTGTTAAAAGCATCTTCAGCCCATATAGTAGTATATTGATTAAATTTTGCAAGCCATTGTTCCCAACTATTGTATGTATAATGTCTAACATAACCATTAAGTATTTTCAATTGATCAGCACACACTGGCTTTTCATGCACCTTATTAATCCACTTAACATTCTTAGTCTTAAATAAGCGTGGAACGAAATCAGGCTTCAATGATCCATAATTCAATTCCTGCCCAAAAGCTACAGATTTGCGTTTTATTGAATACTGGCATGTTTTATCATGCCCAACAGCATTCTTTACGGAAGCTAAAAGATCATCAGTCATTCTTTCATCTGCATCAAGATACAGCACCCATTCGGTTTTTACATGCTGTAACGCAAAATTGCGCTGCGCCGCAAAGTCATTATCCCAAGCACGGTAAACAACCTTCGCACCATTTTCTTCTGCTAATTGAACTGTTTTATCCGTACTGCCGGAATCGACAATCAGCACCTCTGCTGCAACTTTTTTAGCATTCTGCACAACAGCGACTATATTTTCTTCTTCGTTTTTAGTTAAAACAACTACCGTAAGATTATTATTCATCTGTACCCGGCACCTTTCAAGTGTATATTTCGTAAAACTCTCATTATATTCTAAGCAGACACATGTATTATTATCATTTAAATCCCCTATGCTCAGCAATAATTATACCATATGTAAGCTATCACTGCATAACATTGTGAGTAAATCTTGAAATTCCCGGCAAAAAAGGCCATAGCCTGCAATAAATTACGACTATGGCCTTCCTTTTTAATTCACCGCATCACCCTTCAGGACACGCCAAGCACCTACTCCGCGCATACTGTTGATGTAATCAGTAATTTTTTTATCAGTATCAGAACTTTGCGTATAAATTTTGCCATCTGCAGCATAAAGCCTGTGATTAAACACCACGTCTTGATTTTCAAACATATTCGCCTGCAATGCAGCATAAGTAAAACCAGCAGGTCCAACAATTTCAGCCAATGTTCCTGCCAACTGCATGTGGTCACCAACAGACTTATCATTAAACCATGCTTGCTGCACACCGGCACCATAAAAAATGCATGGTATAGACGACAAAGTGCGTGTATCCTGCTCCTTTGCAAAGCTGAAGCGCTCCGAATGGTCGCCGGTAATCACAAAAAGCGTATCACTGTACATGCTTTGCGCCTGCTTTACAAAATCACCCATTGTTTTATCCGCATACCAGATATGACCAAGCTCTGTAAGCGTTTTTTCATCACTGGCAATATCTGCAGGCAGCTTGCTCTTAACCTTTGCTCTTGGGAAGCCCATACCATCCACATCAATGCTGTAAGGCGGATGATTAGTTGTTGTAAGCACCACATGGAAAACCTTTTCCTGCTCTTTTTCCTTGCTCATATAAGCTTCAATTTGCTTAAACAAAACAGCATCCGAACAGCCCCAGGCGTTACCTCTATCATCACTGAATTCATCTGCACAATGAAATTCATCAAAGCTTTGCGCCTTAGTAAATTTGCCGATATTTTGCCATCCGGAAAAACCACCATACCAGAAAACAGTTTTATAACCAAGCTGCTTCATAATATAGCCAATACCGGTAGCATACTTGCTATTAAAGCTGTTTGCCTGATAGTTTTCATATAAGCCCATATCAGGAATACCGCTTACCAAACCATTAACAGCAGAAATTGTTCCGCTGCCATGTGGCAGCATAGTAGCAACGTGAGCAGCATCAGCAGAATTTTGCAAAGACAGCATATTATCAACCAATCCCAAATCCTTGTACTTAGGTAAAAATGGCCAATTACCAAAGCTTTCACCAACTATAAGCACAATGTTGCGTGGTTGCTTAGCCAGCTTAGGCTGTTTAACAGTATGTATAAAGGCTTTATCTATGCTGTCAGCAGCTTTATTACCACCACTTGCAGCAATTTTTTCACGCAGCTGTGCTACAGTAATGTTGATATTTGTCACCTTATCAATTTTACGCTTCATATCACGCACACGGTATAAGGCTTGTCCATCATCCAAAATTGCTTCATTCAAAAGATTGGATTTTAAGCGTGCAGCACTTTCCCAATTGATGGAATGAGCATAGTTAAAAGCACCGCCATAACGCACAAATACACATAAAACTGCGAGCACAGGCAATGTCAATGCAATTACCAGCTTTTTATGCTGTACTTCAACAAAGGATTTAACTGGCAGCCGGTGTAACCATATACGCAGGCCATATGCCAAAGCAATGCCTAAAACCAGAGCTAAAGGGAAACGCCATAACAGCTGGTACTCATTAACCGCAGTCACAAAGATTGCATAAATATCATCATGCGCACCATTTATAAGCATCATATTAAAGGCTGCATTAAAAATCTTGTAATACGGTATGCGCGTCATAAAGCAAACAGCAAAGAAAACTAAGGCCACAGCATGCCAGCAAAAACGTAGCTTGTCTGCCGGCCAATTTTTCACAATAAGCTTCGGCAAAGTTGCAAATACAAAGCTAATCAGAGCTATCATGCCTGCTGTCTTTAAGCTTAAGCGCAGTCCTAACAATAAAGCCATCGGAACATCGCCATATTCACCGTTAAGCTGTCCGTTGTAAATAGCAATAAAGGCTATACGAAATACCGTAAAAACCAAGCACCAATAAATAAATGCCTTGAGATCCTGCTGCAGGTTTTCAAAAAATCTTGCGTAAGAATTCATATAAAGCTTTCATCTCCCCATATTTTATGCAAGTCTAACTAATTATACCATACTTTTCGCTTAGCATCTGCTTATGATTCAGAAGAATTCTATTTTTTAATTAGAATAAGCAAATTGGTTCATTCGTCATAGAGAATGTGATTTATTCTGAAATCGCAATAATAAGTTGCATATCAGTTTCATTTAATCTTAATCTATTCTTAATTAGCCTTGCATAAATTGTAAAATTATGGTAAAATATCACCGTCAACACAAACTGACTAGCTAGTCAAAAAGGGAAGTGTTTATTTTGTTCCGTAATGATTATATTTTTAAGCTTGGCTGGAGCTATTTCATCTTAATGTTTATCTTAGAAGCAATTCTGCCAGAATGGGTTGGCAATGAAAACGGCATTATCGAAAACCTGCAAATGCTATGTCTGATAGGCGGTATGTTTTACTGCATTAAAGCTCACAGCTACAAATATGCTTACTGGGGCGGTAGTTCCAAGGCTTTTTGGAAAGCAGGCACAATTTACTTTTTCTTGCTCATCATGCGCGAAATAAGCTGGGGCCGCGTATTTTTTACTAATCCTGACGGCGGTATGATTCAATATAGCCAAATGGGCTTATATGGTAAGCTGGTTCATCCTATGGTAGGTATTTTAATTTTAAGTATGCTGATACTGCTCTACCGGGCACGCATCTGGCAAATGCTTAAAATAGTAAAGATACCGGTAAAATCTTTTTCTCTCCTATTGCTCTTTATTTTCTTTTCCTGGGTTGGTGAGCGTACAAACTTCACCGGATTTCACGGTCAGGTGGCAGAAGAGCTTGCTGAATTCGGCGCTTATATGATGATGTATGTACTGCTGAAGGACGCTAACAGCATACTGCGCTTATTCGCTAATGAAGCAAAATCTGTTACAGCCTGCGATGCAAATTGTTCTACCAAGAAAAAAATGCTTCCAAACATTCTGAAGTAATAAATCTCTTACATAAAAAATGCCGTAGCATACAATGAACCTTTAGCTACGGTATTTTTATTTTGTTTGTATCAACGGGAGTGAATATACATAGTACTGTATTCCTTTGCACGCAAAGCTCACTAAATTTTTCATCTATTGCTTTAAACTTTTACAATACCTTTCTTAAGAAATTTACAATCTACCATATAAGCCTGTATAATCGATATTCTTACTCCAGGCACCCATTCGTCAAGAAAAATATCAAAAATTGCACTTTTTCCTACGAAAAAAATGCAATTTTTGACATTTTTCCTAATGAATATTATATGCGCACATTGTTCTATTCTACAACTACATTCTGAATGTAAAATAATGAATTTGAAAAATTAACTACCAATCGTCAAAACAGATATTTTCATTAAGGAATAAATTCAATCACTACTAAATCTCTCTGCTTACCTCTCTCCAATGCCAATCGTACTAAAAATCCCCCTGACAAATCAATGCCAAGTGGATAATACTGTACAAACTTATATTATTTCAGATACGGAAGCAGCTTTTCTATTAGGCGATATACTTCTGTTCCGGGCGTGGATTGAGAAGCCTTCTTGCCTTTATTGATATTGGCAAGTTTCTTGGTATTGCTAATAGCCTGCTCCATATAAGGTTCCAAAAGCTGGTACATATCAGACCTGTTTTTCTTATATTCACTTGTGTTTAATTTAGCCAGGCATGAACTGAGCTTTGCCCAATATTCCTGACGATGTAAATCGGAATGAATAAACGAGAAATGCAGCAGGAACCATAGTTCAATGCATTGGTTTGACCAAAGCGCGTGATAAGTAGTTTCTTCGTTACTATAAGTATGGCAAAGGTCGACAACCTTATCAATGTTTTGCGCAGGAAAATCGTCAGTATCATAGACAATCCATACATGCTTATAGATATTGGAGCTTTTGGCAACTTTTTGCTTAACTTTCTGTAAAAGGTTGAGAGTATTATCACCTACACCGATGATATCTAGCTGCACTCTGCCACGATATTTGCTGTTGATAGTGTTTTTGACACCTTGGAAGTAAGCCGGCTCTGTGCTTATACCTTCGGTAGTTATAAGATGATACTCAGGCTGAATCTTTTTGGGAGTGTCACGTCTGGGTTTAAGCCAGGATTTCTTCAAATCGCCTTTTTTCGGAGGTTTTAAGCTCATTGCCATTCACCATCCTTCAGCATATTCTGCAAGTATGGGTCTGCACCGTAACGTCCTTCAAGATACTGCTTGTCATAAGCTGCAGTATTATTAATACGCTCGTTGTTTTCTTTGCGGATCTCATAGAGCGAGTACAGCTCACTGCTGTGGTTATCTCCTTCAGCGGCAAACCAAATCTCGTCACGGCGGTAAACAGTGTTTTTCATAGTTGCTATATCGTGAGAGGTGAAGATTAGTTGCGCTCCATGCGTATTTAGCTTAGGATTTTTAAACAGAGCCATGATGTAACGCAGCAGCTTCGGATGAAGCTTGGCATCTAATTCGTCAATAACTGCTAACCGGCCTTCTGCTAAAGCAATCAGTAGTATCGGCAATGCTGCAATGAGCTTTTTAGTACCATCGGATTCATCTTTATAGGATAACTCGTAGGTTTTTCCATGCAGTGTTCTTTGCATGATGAGTTGTTTGCTATCGTTGTCGTAGCGATAGCCGTTGATGTCAATACCCATATCATTTAAAGCACTTATAATTTGCCGGCGTATGGTTTTGTTATCAGACAGCATTATCTGTAATTCAGCTTCAGGATTAGCATAGCTGCGGATAATGCAGCTTTCAAACCATTTTTGAGCGTCATTGATAGCAGGGATATCATAGTTGATTGCCAAGAACGATAAGTAGGGCATCTTTGGATTTACATCTCTATTTATTGATGCCTTGTTTATGCTAGAGCCTAAAATAATAACCTTACCTTCTCGGTCAAAAATATGGGCGGTGCGTTTGCCGCCTATTTTTTTTCTGTCCAGTGCTTCGGCAATGATTTCATCATGAAGCATAGAAAGGTAATAGCGGTACTCATAGCCATTAGTACGGAAGTAAAGCAGGAATTCTGTAGGCTCATTAGAGGTTTTTTCATCAAACAGGAAGGGCGTGCAAGATACTTTTTGCTGTACTATAAGCTTAGTACGAGTTTTTTCCATATCGTAGATAGGTTTTACCACGGTGGAGATAAGGCAGGTTAAAGCCTGCAGCATATTTGTTTTACCGCCGCCGTTAGGTCCATAGATAGCTGCTACAGGTAAAAGATTACTCGCTGGCTTGCAGTAAATAATATTTTCGGCAAACTCAGGCAGATTAGCTGCCTGCATATCAAAAACTGTTTCATCTTTATATGATTTGAAATTTTTAAATGAAAATTGACAGAGCATGAAATCAACTCCTTTCATGCTCATTGTAACATTAAAAACGCCAAAAATCAATTTTATAAGCCTGTTTTAGAAAATATTTTACTGAAAACGGCATATAAAACCTAAAATTTGTTTTTTTAGCTGCTACTGGAAGTGCCTTTAGGCGTTTTTCACCCAAACTCTAAACTATTGGCATTGTTTAATATTCTATCATTTTCCCTAACGAATATCATACGCGTACATTATTCTACTATACAACTACATTTAAAGTGCAAAATAAGGAGCAGCTTAAGCCGCTCCCTATCTATTCTTCATCTTTCTTTATCCTGCGCTGCAGCAAAACAAGACGCAACGACAAAACAACAGCACTGCAGATTACGCCGATATCCAGGCTCTGCCAATAAGCAAAGGCACCATTATTGAACTTGTAATCCAAAAGCAGACCCACCGGCAGGCAAATTGCCCAATAAGCCAGCATGCTGCACCAAAATGTAGCATTAACGTCCTTGTAGCCACGCAAAATTCCCTGTATCGGCGCCGCGACTGCGTCGCCTCCCTGCCACATAATAGCGTAGATAATAAACACCTTTACCAGCTCAATAACATGCGGATTCGTTGTATAAATGAGCGCAATATACTCACGCGTCACCAGCTCCAGCGCCATGTAAACCATAGCAATAAAAAGGCTCATCTCCAGTCCCAATGCCGTGTAATCGCGCGCCCCCTGATAGTTTTTCGCACCATATTCAACGCCCACCACAATCGTCAGCGCCAGCGAAAAGCTCATGGGGAACATGTAAATGAGCGAGGAGAAATTGAGTGCCGCCTGATGCGCAGCAATCACCTCTGTGCCGAATTTGGCAATGAAAAGCGCCACAACGCCAAAGATGCTTGTTTCCATAAAAATAGCCACGCCCATAGGCACGCCAATGCGCAGATATTCCGCCACCAGCTGCTTAACAGGGCGCACCAAGCCCAGCACATCATACTGCTTGAACGGTTGCAGCTTCGTCACCACCACCGCGAACATCACCAAAAGCAGCCAAAAGGTGATGCCCGTTGCTACGCCGGCGCCAATGCCGCCCAGGCGCGGTAAGCCCAGCTTGCCGAAAATCAGCACATAGTTCAGGAAGGCGTTGACAGGCAGCGCCAAAAGATAAATCTTCATCGACAGCTTGGTATAGCCAAGTGTATCGACAAGGCTGCGCAACGGCGTGATGAGAAAGAACGGCAGCACGCCTATGCCAAGTCCTGCCATATACCACAGCGCAATGTGATAAACCTCCGGTGCCAAGCTCATGCCCTGCAAAAACGGCGGCAGAAAGATAACACCGCCGACAATTATCAGCACAGAAAAGGCTATAGCCAACAGCATGCCATGTCGTACTACCGTAGAGATTTTTTCTTTTTCGCCTGCACCCAAAAGGTTGGCAATCAAAGGCATCGCCGCCAGCAAAATGCCTGCAAAGCAGGTCTGTACCGGCATCCAGATATTACCGCCGATGGCAGCGCCGGCCAAATCCGCATCGCCAGCCTGCCCGGACATACTGGCATCAAAAAAGTTCATGCCCATAATCGCAATCTGCGTGCCGATAATCGGCAACATAACGCTCAGCAGACGCTTAACCTTATCCTTATAATCCTTGTGTAAAATTTTTAGCATATCATTACTCCCATTTTCCCTAATATAACAAAAGCCACACGGCTGCAAACACAGTCGTGTGGCGAAAAGATGACTATTGAATCAGAAAAAATCCACAACAATTTTTCAGATTTAATTTTAACAATAAGCAGCCTGCTTGTCAAGCTCAGTCTTCTGCTTCTGCCAATTCGGAAAGATAAGCCCAACGATCCACCATCTCATTCAGCTTTTGCTGCACAGCCTCCTGCTGCTTTGTCAAATCTGCCAGACGGGTAAAGTCACTGCCGCATTGGTTGATTTCCGCACCAAGCATTTTCAGCTCTGCCTCACTGCGCGCAATCTCCTGGTCCAGACGCTCCAGCTCCAGGCGCTCGCCGTATGTCATTTTCTTCTTTGCAGGCTCTTCGGCAGGCTTTGCTGCAGCCACCGGCTTAGCCTTTGCAGGCTGCGCCTGCTGCGCACTTTCCTCCTGCAGAGCTTCTGCATAATCGCTGTAGCCGCCGATATACGGCTTAATGCTGCCATCCTGCTCCAATGCGAAAATCTTTTGCGCAAAGCGGTCGAGGAAGTAACGGTCATGGGAAACGGCGATAACCGCACCGGCGAAGCTGTCGAGATAATCCTCCAAAACAGAAAGTGTTGGGATATCTAGGTCATTTGTCGGTTCGTCCAAAAGCAGCACGTTCGGTGCCGTCATCAGCACACGCAACAGATACAAGCGGCGTTTTTCACCGCCACTGAGCTTGGACACCGGCACCCATTGCAGCTCCGGCGGGAAGAGGAAGCGTTCCAGCATCTGTGCCGCACTGATGCGTTGGCCGTCGGCCGTTTCAATGTAATTATTTGCTTCCTTGATATATTCCAGCACACGCATATTGCTGTCCGGAAACTCGCTGTGCTGTGCAAAATAGCCAATCTTCACAGTCTGGCCTACGCGCATTTCGCCGCTCGTAGGCTGCAGCTTACCGGCAATGATATCCATCAGCGTTGATTTGCCTGCGCCATTAGGACCGACGATACCGATGCGGTCATTACGCAGCAGGATATAGCTGAAATCCTTGATATAATCCTTACCGTCCCACACCATGCCGATGTCTTCCAGCTCGATGATTGTTTTGCCAAGACGACTGCTGACGGAGGACATCTCCAGATTTGCTTCCGTCTTTACATTCTTCACTTCCGCTTCAATCTGAGCAAAGCGCTCCACGCGGTCCTTCTTTTTGGTACGGCGTGCTTCCGCACCACGGCTGATCCAGGCCAGCTCGCGGCGGTAAATGTTGCGCAGCTTTTGCGCAGCAGAGGCCTCCGCAATACGGCGTTCCTCACGCTTTTGCAGAAAGAGGCTGTAGTTGCCTACATAAACATAGCCCTTGCCGCCATCTATCTCTAAAGTGCGGTTAACAACACGGTCAAAGAAATAACGGTCATGGGTTACCATCAGCAGCGCACCCTTGCGCGCCAACAGCTTTTGCTCCAGCCAGGCAACAGTGGCGTTATCCATATGGTTGGTAGGCTCGTCCAAAATCAGCAGGTCCGACGGACGCACCAGCACACCGGCCAAGGCCACACGCTTGCGCTGGCCGCC
>ULMQ01024360.1_pt1 | contig 22135 bp, 22 predicted proteins | sample 1951701 | NCBI WGS metagenome assembly ULMQ01 (sample SAMEA4835555, study PRJEB28245) | human gut metagenome | biome: gut microbiome; material: fecal sample | place: Denmark | collected 2008
TAGGTGTGGATATGGGGCGTATCATCCTTGCTTATGGACAAGTACGTTCGGCAGAGTTCTTGAAAGGGACAGAGTTGCGTCAGTTCACGGAGGCTGGTATTCCGTTGTTGGAGCAACTAAGAAAAAAGTTTGAGGAACTTGGAGAAACCGGAATAACGGTAGGAGATGTATTTGATAAGATATCCAAACGGGAGGTGTCTTTTCAGATGGTTAAAGATGTGCTCTGGGACTTGACGAATGAAGGAGGCCAGTTCTATAATATGCAAGGTGCTCTTGCTGATACGCTTGCCGGTAAGTTGTCAAACCTTCGTGATGCCTACGATGTGATGCTCGCTGATATAGCCGAAAGCAATAACAGCACGTTGAGCAAGGGACTTGACCTGATAACCGATACGATGAGCAATTGGGAGGAGTTATCTAAATATATCCTCTCTGCTGTAATGGCCTATGGTAGTTATAAAGCCGCATTGATAGCCGTGTCTGCTATAGAAAAATCGCGTAACTTAGTAGACAGTATACGCTTGACTATGATGTTTAGAAAGGAGTTGGGACTATTGACTGCAGCACAGAGAGCTTTTAATTTGACTGCCAAGGCGAACCCTTATGTGGCTATTGCTACCATTTTAGCAACGGCGGCTGGCGCATTCTTTTTGTTTTCTGACAAAGCAAAAAGTACCCAAGAGATAATCACTGATTTAAATGAGTCTATTGGGGAAATGCAGACGAAGTTTGAAGAATCCAAAGGCATGGAGAAACTTATAGATGAGTACGAGCAATTATCTAATAAACAAAATAAAACTGCTGAAGAATCCAAAAGGTTAGAATCTGTAACATCTTCACTTAGAGCTCATTTTAAAGGTGCGGCAATGGACGTAAAAGCTTATACAGGAGAGTTGGAAATGTCAGTAAAAAAGATGAGAGAAGCCAATGAGGAAAGCCTTGAAATGGCAAAAAAAGCAGCTAAAGGTAATTTAAGGGACGCTGAAAAAAGAGAAGCAGAGTTAGAGAAGAAACTGGAAGCTATTAAAAATAAATACAAAGCAGGAACTGGAACTTATATTGCTGGAGCTACTGCCCCACTTGTTTTTTCAAGAACAGAGGAAGATCTTGAAAAATATGCAGAAGAATATACTGATATTGAAAATCAATTAATAGCTGCTCAAAAAGCGACTAAAAAGGCAAGAGAAGAATTTGAAAATTTAGGAAATACGGCTAAAGATGCTGATCTAGGAAACACGCTTTCTGGATGGCGTAAAGCAATTGGTGATTTTATATCGGGAAATGATCGCTTAAAAAATCTCATGCCTAAAGATGCTGAAGAATACGCTGATTGGCTCAAGCGATTCAAAGATGAGTTGAGCGAAGCTAAAGACGAATTAGCCAGAAAAGAGAAAACAACAGGTCTATTCTCGGAGGATGATATAAATGCGGCTCGAAAGCGAGTTCAAGAGCTTCAATCGGTCGTTGACAAGTTCAATATATCAATTGATAATAAAGAAACTAAATCTACTAAGAATTGGTCAGATATATTGCAAAATCAGCTTCAATCATTGAAAGATTTCAGAGTTAAAGCCGAATTAGAGATAGAGCAAGCTGTAGTCAACTCTATGGCTGAAGGGGGAGAAAAGGAACTGGCTCAATTAAACTTGAATCATAAAAAGCGTTTGTCTGAAATTGACAAGCAGACAAATGAAATTGTAAAAAAATATAAGGAGGCTGAAAAAGCAAGATGGATGAAGGAGAATCCAGGTAAAAAGGAAAGCGAATTTAAATCGTCTATAACAGGAATAAATGACCTTCCTTCTGAATTTCAAGACATAATCCAGCAACTTGTTGAGACGGAGAATAAACTGTACACAAAGAGTGTGACAGATTATTTTAACAGTGTGGCCAAAGAGTTTCAAGGATATTTGGAAAAACGAAAATCAATCGAACAGGAGTATGCAAAGAAACGAAATGTGCTGTTCAAATCCGGTGCATCAGCAGATACGATAAAAGAAACCTATTATCAGGAGGACGAAGCGCTAAAACGCTTAGACGTGGAAATGGCCCAAAGAGAAAATACATTTCAATCTTGGGTTAATAAATTATCGAGTATAGGGCTAGAGCAGCTACGAAAGATGCTTATTGAAGCCCAAGCGGAGTTGATGAAGGCCGAGATATCTGATCCTGATAACGGGGAAAAACTGGCTTCTTATCGTGCTATGCTTGTTAAGATAAGAGAAGAACTTGATAAGATAGAGAGAGGTGAACGTGAAGCTCAGGGGAAAGACGATAATAAGGGCAAGATAAAGGACTGGAAAGAGCTATACAAAGTTCTTGATAAGGTTAATGATTCTTTTATTGAAATAGGTGATTCAGTAGGTGGTACTGCCGGTAAAATAATCAAAGAGGCGGGTCAAATGACCTCTTCGCTTTTACAGATGGCTAATGCCGTAAAGTCTATAGAAACCAATATGGAATCTTTAGATAAGGCGTCTGTGATTCTTACTGCTATTTCAGCCGGGCTAAAGGTTGTCACCGGAATATTCGGTCTTTTTAATCGAACGGATTATATGGCTGAATATAGGAAAGAAGTTGCCAAGCTAAATGACGAATTAAAGAAAGTTAAAGAGAATGCACGCATAGATAGCGGGGAATATGATACCATATTTGGAACAGATGAATGGGCTAACGCTAGGAATAATATAGACGCTGCCCGCGATGCTCTAATGCGTTATCAAAGCACTTTGAATGATATTAAAAACAGAAAAGTTTATGAGGATGTATCAGACAAGGTGGCGAATATCTTTGATATTGATTTAGATAAAACATTTGATTCTTTAGAGGAATCTTTGGCCAACATGCAAGTTCAAATCAGACATTCAACATGGTTCAGAAGTGCCAAATATGCTTCTTTAAAAGATGCAGCCCCCGAACTATTTAACGAGGACAGCTCTGTAAATATGGACGCATTGGCTGAATTTGTCAATTCGGACATGTTTAAAAAGCTAAGCGAAGAAAATCAGCGTTATTTACAGCAGATGCTTGATAACTGGAGTACTTACGAAGAAGCTCTGGATAGTGTAAAAAACTATCTGACGGGTATTTTTGGAGATTTGGGTAACACAATGATGGATGCTCTGGTTGACGCTTTTGAAAACGGGACAGATGCGGCAAAGAAATTTACTGATTCTGTATCGGATATGCTGGAGAAGTTGGCCACTAATATGATATACTCTCTCACTCTTGGGGATGTCTTTGAAAAGGCTCAAAATAAGGCCGAAGAAATAATGAATAAAGATTATTCTAGAGAAGAAGATAAATTCAAAGATATGACCGAGCTTATGGGGTGGATAACAGATAATGCTATAAAAGCTCAAGGGGATGTTAACAAATATTTGGAAGCATGGAAACAGATCGCCAAAGACAAAGGCTATGATATTTTCACTCCTGACAATGAAAAGCAAAACGGGTTATCGTCAAGCATTCAAGGGGTAACAGAGGATACAGCAAACTTGTTAGGCAGTTATTTGAACGCTATCCGACACGATGTGAGTGTAAAGCGTAGTTTGTTGGAGAATATAGCGGGTAATCTGTTACCTACGATGAGCATTACGGCACAAGCTCAACTACAACAACTAAATGCCATTGCCGATAATACAAAGATCAATGCTGATGCAGCACTTGAAATTCAAAAGAGCGCAATAGCCATACAGACTTCTTTGTTGAGCGTCATTACACAAGGAAAGAGCGGGAAAGCGATAAGGATTCAATAATGAATGGCACAAAAAGCCTCTGACCATAGGATTGGTTGGTTATTACAAATCCACCAAGTTAAATTTCCCTATCAACTCTTTCTTTATGCGTTCGTGCTTATCTTCTAAATCATCACAATCCCTTTTATTTATAAGAAAATAGACACTAATATCCGGATATTCATAATGTTGGAAATTTTCATTACCAATCACTTGGTTCAGTGCATACTTGTATATTCTGAATCGTTGATTATTGGATTCTTGTTCTTCTGTGTTGGTTTGCAAATCTATACCTTCCGATGCTTTTATAACAAAAGATGCATTTGGGAAAATTTCCATCATTTCGGGTATTAGTTTTGCGCATGTTAGTATTACTTTAATTACCCCTTTAAAAGTAAAGCGGTTTGTGCTTGCACTATATCTATGTTCTTCATCTGCACTTTGAGGATAAAATTTTACAGCAATACTTTCACCATACACTTCTGCCCTTGCAATATATCTCGTCTTTCCACCTTTAGTTTGTTCATCAGTGAAGAACTTATAAATAAAACACTCTTCGAAAAGTTCATTTATTTTCGGAGAGTGGTCTATTTGTATCCTTTTTAATTCGTAAGGACGTATATTATCAAACATAACTAAGGAACTAATACAAAAGTACTTTTCTTGGTATTTGCATAAACCCTACGCCCTTCTCCTATTCTTTCAGACAAAGGTCTCCTATCACGCTCCGCAAGGCTTTTCCAGCCTAAACGTTCGCTTTTCCTTTTAGTTAATTTTGTACTTGAATTTGTTTGTACAGCTTGGTTCATAATATTTCTCTTCAATAGAAGTTTAACTATGTTAAGATAGTCTCGTTTGCAAATGTAAGGCAAAAAAAATAACAAACGATGTTTATTGCCATAAAAAGAGTGAATAACATAATTTTTTCATTGTTTTCTTTTCTGCTTCAAAAATTTCTGGGGTTCCTGTTAGGCATGACAAAAGGATTGTGTAGAAATTTGCGACACATTCCTTTTCGTATATAAAGTTATAGGAATCAAAAATATATTCGTAAATTCGCAGAAAACGAATAGGCTATGGAGCGGATCAATCTTACGAAAGAAGAGAAAGAAACATTATTAAGTGTAAAGATGCAAGGTTACAAACAACCTCGCCATCTATCTCCTATATTGTTCCAGTTTGCACTATCTACTTTGCGTGAAAAAGGACTGGTTGAATTTAAAACCACAACAAAGGGAGATGCCTATTTTGCAGAGCTAACTTTAAAAGGTAAGGCGTATATAGAGTATAACCCGATGTTGAAAAACCCAATTCCATGGAAAGATATAGTATTGATTGTTCTTTCTGCCATTACAGCGGTATCTACTTTTATCGCATTGTTCGTAGGTTGTTCAATGATTAAATCTTTATGATGGAACGGATCAAGTTGTCAAAGCAAGAGAAAGAGGTGCTAAGGATTGTGAAATCATGTGGAGCTAATTGCCCATCCATGTACCCGTTGCATGTGTTCAACACCTGCGTTCACTCTCTAAAGAGAAAGGGGCTTGTAGATGCCTCTTTTGTAAGAGGGGGCAATACGGTTTGGACAGCCAAAGTATCTGTTTACGGTAGACTGTATTTAGCAGAAAACCCTAATTTGCGTAATCCGATTCCTTGGAAAGCGATAAGCGTAATTATAGCTTTGCTTGCTTTTATAGTTTCTATTATAGCTTTATTTGTTAGCTGCTCAAAATTATAGCTGAACATATATAAATTATTTAGAGGTACGGCGTAAGGACGTACAGCCAATATTATACCAATTAATAAACCAAAAAAATAATTACAAAATCATGGAATTTAAAGATTTAGCAACAAAGTTCGAAGGTCTTACAGCAGATCAAGTAGGGGTATTAGCAGAGTTCGGCAAAAATATTTTAGATGATGCAGGCATATTTTGTTCGCCTTACTGCTTGCTGGGTTTAATTCGGGATATACTCAAAACAGAGGAGTTCGATTTTGAGAGAAACAGACTTACAATAGATTCACTTTTACATATTGTGGAATTAGCTAATGAATTAAATGAGCAGTGTTGGCTTGAACATAAAACCCCGTTCGGACTTACAGGCATTAGAAATGACAACCAATATGTCGGATTAGATAACGAGACTGAAATAATAGCACGGGAAAGTATTGACTTTAGTATTCCTGTTAGTGGCCGGGGTTCTTCTGGCAGGATCGGAAAGCAAATATTTCTTAGGTAACATAATTGGACTTGTGATGCTGTTCATTGCCGGCAACAAATTGACGGAACAAGATAATATTGCTACATAAATAACATAGACCCGCACGTTGGGGCTTCGTACCCGGCGTATCACGTTTGGATGTCCCAGATAGCAATACCGCTATCTGGGTTGTTATTATGTATTATAAATTGAATCTATAATATTTGTGTATTTAATAGATTGTATCTATATTTGCTTTTGTAATAAACAAGAGCTTCAAAGAGAGCCTATGGTATAATGGTTGACGCCATTGCATCGTAGGCTCTCTTTTTTTATATTATGGCAACAGACAGAGATACACTAATATTCCAGAAAGCAAATGGGTCCGAAACAAAAGATCTGTATGCAGACTTTGGTATTAAAACAACCAGTGTGCCATTATTCTTACCTCTTGAAACAAAAGAGTTGCCATCTCGCGATTGGATAGATGAAGATGGCGAGGATGTTTATTTCCCTGATGTAGTAAGATTACAAGCCTACGACACAGAGATATCTATGGTGTATAAAGGAGCTCAAGGGACATTTCCGACTAAACAGGCTGCCGTATTTAGATATATGACAACAGAAGGGTTAGAGCTTAATATTTTTTCTCCATATTCAAATACCGGATGTAAAGGGGCTTATTTCAAGGGCTTTAGCGATTTTGATTTCACAAGCGATAGTAGTTTGGGAGATGTTGCTGTATTTAAAATGAAATTTAGAGTAACCAAACCGAGAGAACAATTTATCATAAGGTGATATGGGGTGGATTATTTATGACAAAACGGGCGAAATAGAGCGTTGTACAATCAAAGAATTAGAGTACAATGGTTCATTTATGGGGGAAAGGACTGTAACCTGTTCCTTCGAATCTCCTTCTGTTATAAACTTTGCCATTGGTGATCATATTACTTATAGGGGAGAAGAGTTCTATTTGGATTATGATCCGTCTCAGACAAAAAGCGCATCTTTTGGTAGTGCCTTAAATGCTTTCAAATATGATTTGATATTTAGGACTATAGATATCGAATTACAGAATTGCCAGTTGTTGGACTATGTGCCGTACGGCAATGATTATCATTATCAGCCAAGTCCTTCTTTTTCTTTTGTCGGAACCGCAAAAACGCTTGCTGAAAGAATACAAGCAAATATGAATCGAGATTATCCAGGATGGGAAATAGAAGTTTATGACGGTGTTGAAACGGAGGACGCAGAGATAGAAATAGATAATGTGTCTTGCTGGAATGCTCTTGTAATGATAAACAAGAAGTTTGGCCTAAATTTCTTTATATCCAAAAGAAATGTAAAAATCGGCTATCCAGAAGAGTCTTTGGATCACACCTTTTATTACGGCAAGAATAACGGGTTGTACCAAATAGAAAGGGATGTTAATGCTGATGAGGTAGTAGTAACCCGGTTGTACGCTTATGGAGGAGAACGTAATATACCGGATGATTACAATAAACGCGATTCTGATTTTTCCGGTAAAAAGAATTTAATGTTGCCGGGGTATCTTGAAACGGGTAAAAACTATATTGAATCAAAGAATATTTCGGCTTATGGGATTAGGGAGTGCACTATGGTATTTGAAGACATCTATCCCTCTATAGCGGGGGTAGAGTTGCCGGATATAGGAAGGATAGATGAACTGGTTGCTGCCGAGCAGATAACAAAAGAAACAGAGACAAAGGGCACTTTTAAGATTACAATCAAGAATATAGGTTTCAATATCAAAGATTACCTGACAACAGAAACAGCTACAATATCAATGAAAAGCGGTAGTCTTATTGGCTATGAGTTTGAGATTGTAGATGTTGTTCAGTTAGAGAGTGGCAATTATGATATAACTCTTAATAAATCAACAAGGGATGATTTTCAAGTTCCCAATGCTGGGCAGAATCTTTCCGCTGGTGATCGATTTGTGATTCTTAATATCAAGATGCCGGAAAAGTATGTGGAATATGCAGAGGATAGGTTATTAAAAGCCGCAACATCTTGTCTGGCGAAACATGACCATGTTTTCTATACCTATAATATTGGAGTGGATGAGATATACATGGCCAGAAATGGGAATCTACACGATTTGATTCGTGAAGGAATGAAGCTCCCATTATACGATGTGGATTTTGGTACTGATTATAGCATTATCATTCAGAGTTTATCCATAAGAGAGGGTGAATCAATTCCAACATACGATATTTCTCTTAGCGATAAACCTATAGCAAGTACGATTGATAAAATTTGGGATGCCATTGATAATGTAAGGAATGAAGGTTCAACATCTACAGGAGGATCTATTATTGGCGGTGGGGCTTCACCAGAGGAACTTAATAAGAAATATCTGAGAAAGGATGTTAATGATACAGCTAAAGGCAGTATTCATTTTGAAAGAGAAATCGGCTCTTCCATTTTCATAGACGGCTGGGAAGGTAAAGGCTGGGAGATCCAGAGTACGGGCGCCGCCATATTGGATTCGCTTCGTGTGAGGAGTGATATCTATGTGGGGGGCAATACCGGATCGCCAACTTTTGCATCCGGTTTTACCGGTTGGGGATGGCAGATAGACACACTGACGGCCACCGGGGAGATGGACAACCTCTTTATTCGAAAGACATTCACTGCTTACGAGATTGTCTATTCCCAGATTTACGGTTTAGGAGGTAGCCAGATTGTTTCTGACATCAACAAAATAGCCAGAGTAGAAGTGATGTCTGACCGTTATCGCTGTTATATGGACGATATGGATGGTCTTATGCTTATGAACCTGCGTAAGGGTGACGGTGTCAGAATACAGACACGGACGGGAACGACCAGTATCAAGTATCTTTTCGGACGTTGTATCGGTGTAGACAGTGACTATTTTGATATAGCTATTCCTCTGATAGAAGGGACAGGACAACCGGAAGCCGGAGATTTTGCCCTTCGTTGGGGTAACAATGAAGATACGGACCGGCAGGGATTAATATATCTAACAACGGCCGATAGCGGTGCGCCATTTATCGATGTGTACGATGGTATTACTGATGCCAGCACCGAAGGCAAGTTGAAAGCCCGTATTGGACACCTGACAGGAATCAGGACACAGAGAGGCGATCAGTTGTCTGGTTATGGGGCTTATTTGAACGGGATATACGTTGAAAACTCGACATTCATTCTTCAAAACGGAGATACCATTGAGCAGACCTTTATTGCCATGAACGGCAAGTTTGAAAGCCTTATTGATAGCATCCGTAACGACATATCCGCAGAAGGTGGTAACATCCTTGTAAACTCTTCTTTCAGCCAGAATACAAACTATTGGACAGCCGCAAATAACGTTCATTTTATCAACGTAGGTGGAGAATATCTTTGGCTGGATGGTAGCTTCTATGTAGAAAAGGATCAAGTTGCCGATATTTATAATGACAACGGTCAAAACGTTCTGCGAATAAGGAACACGTATATCCTTCAGCAGAATGCTATAATGAATATCCCGGATCACACGGAAGAAGAGGAAAAAACGTATTCTTTCTCTTTGTTCTATAAGGTGCTCCGTCCCGGTTCTTGCGGTTTCGGTATTCCGGGGACCGAGTTGTATCATGAAGAGCAGCTATCGGAAAGCGACAGCTATCAAAAGTTGTCTAAGGTCGGGAAATGGAACGGGGAAGGTGATTTTGAACTGAGATTCACTGGTGAGATACTTATTTATGGTGTAGGGCTGTTTTCTGATGAGATTGCGGATGCTATTGTCAAGTTGCAGACACAGATCGACCAGACAGACGAATACATCAAACTGTTGGCGACAAAAGATTATGTAGATAGTGAGACGGGAGAAATCTATGTCCACTTTGACAGTCAGTTGCAGATTACCGCAGAACAGATGTCCGGTATATCTACGAAGGTGGATAATATCAACAATACGATAGAAAGTGCCGGGTGGATCACGCAGGCGGATGCTGTTTCTCTGTTTGCATCGAAAAATGATTTAAAAACACTTGAAACATCGGTTGCAAACCTGTCCGTGGAGTATGATCAGATATCTTCGGCCGTAGGAACAAATACTCAAGGCATAAAAGATGCAGCAGATTTAGCAAATAAAGCTTTTGAATGCGGTTTGTATTCACAGGAACAATATTCCCAAACAAATGATCCTTGGCAATCTTGGCCATCAGGTCAGGAATTTAAACACGTAGGAGCATTGTGGTATAATCCGTCGACAAAAATAACAAAGCGGTATATCGGTGTAAACGGAACGCAGTCATGGGAAACGGTTAACGACAATGCTGTATCGGCTGCATCTTTTGTCTTGCAAAATAAAGATAAATGGCGGGTTGTCGTTGCTAATTTTGATGCCGACGGTAATCCTACGGAAGAATCCGGAATAATGACGACCGCTTATGGTAATAATTTATATGCCAGGAAAGATAATATTATATCATCTATAAATCAATCTCCTGAAAGTATTACACTTGAAGCATCCAAGATAAATCTTAAAGGTGCAACTCAAATTGGATCGTTTACCATAACTGAATATGGCTGGTTTAAATGCAATGCAAGTCCGGGAGAAGATGTTGGATATATAGATATGATAGGGGAGAATACTCGTATTGCTTTTGGGCGCAATTTAGCTCCTTCGTCGACTGGAGGTTCGTTTACTTGCACGGCTATTATAAAGAACCATAATAAGGCCAGTTCTGGTGGAACGACATATGGGCTTTCGGTATCTGCTTCTGGGGATGTTAGCACAGATGTTAAGCCTATTGCTGTAGATTGTAACGGAGGACTTCGTGTCAAAGGAAATTTCGGGATCATAGAGGATGTGTTTACTGGACCTAATATTGCTCCAAGCGATAGCCGTTTTTCATCGGCTAAGAATTTGCGAAATCAAAGGACTTATATATATCAACCAACATCAGATATAACAGTCAATCTGCCGAGTGATAGCGCAATAAAATCTGAATTTGGCTATTTTAATTCAGGACATGCAGTTGTTGATAACTCTGCCATTATTATCATTTTATTGGTGACAAAATGGGCTACAGGGAGAATATATGTTGCAGCTAAAGGAGGAACAAATAATAATATCATAAATGAAAATGGAGATACTATAAATGAAGCGTCTGGAAGCAATACTGGTTTCTGGATGGGTAAAGGTGATTCCGCTATTTTGATGTATTTCAATAAGAATTGGTATATAATAAATAGAAACTCATAAAAAATAAATTAATATGAAACAAGTAAATTTCAAAGAGTTAAATGTAGAAGTTGGAATTGATCAGTACCAAAATCATGATCTTCGAAAGGAGATTGGGAACGCTCTGCACCGTGCATCGGAGAGTGTCCCAATGAGCGAATTGGCACGCAATATTTATTATTCAGAAGGGGATATCAAAATCCCTGATGAAGAATTTGATGAAATGATGAAACTCATCAAGCCGGGCTTCAAAAGATTTGTATTAGACAGCATTGTGCGTTCAGCAACAGGAGTCGAAACAGAAACTAAAGATAAGGAGGAATAAGTTATGGCACTCGAACAAGTATCATCAGTGGTCAAGAGCACATACCTGAACAATGTGGCAGGTTACGAAGTACAGTACAATATCACACAGGATGAAGGGGAAAACGTAAAGTCGGTAACGGGTACAGTCAAGAAGGCAGATGTTCGTTTCGGCTACATAATCATCAATGCAGACGGGACCAAGAATATATCATTTGACAAGTCTATACCGGATGCAGATAGCGAGGCTATATATACAGCGGCATTGGCGGATGCAAAATCAATTTTTGAACAGAGGAATAAAATAGATTAACACCTATGGCAGCAGGAGATATCATATTATCAGACGGGACAACGATCACGCCGGAAGACTTGCAGAAGATTGCGGCAGCGGTGGAGGATTTGATTGCGTCTACGGCGAAAGATCCGGGGCAGTACGAAGAGGTAAGTTCACTTACCGGTGTGTCCTCTCTTCCCGCCTTTCAGGTATTGGGTAGCACATACAAGCTTGTACGTGTTGCTCTGTCTGTCTTGAAGGGTGTAGATGGACGTGAAGTATTCTTGCAGGTAAATCAGGATAAAACCTATATCCAATGGCGTTATACGGACGGTAATTGGCAGAATCTTGTCGCTTTGTCCGATCTGAAAGGTACTGCCGGTGATACTCCTGTTTTCCGTACCGGTAGCACAGGCATTGAATGGAAGTACACCAGTGAAGAAGATACAGCTTATCGTGTACTTGTCCCTTACGATGATTTGAAGTTGAAGTTTTCCGATCTAACGCCGGAACAGAAAGACGAGCTGAAATTGCATTTTTCTGATTTGACGGAAGAAGATAAGGCAGAATTGAAGGGTGAAAAGGGTGATATTGGTCCGCAAGGTCTTAGAGGAGAACAAGGGATTCAAGGAGAAACAGGCCCGCAGGGACCTATTGGCGAAACTGGTCCACAAGGCCCTGTTGGGCCTAAAGGCGAGCAGGGAGTAAAAGGCGATAAAGGAGATACGGGAAGTGGTTTTAAGGTACTTGGATATTTTAGCACGCAGGAAGAATTAGGGTCTACAATAGTTTCCCCACAAGCTGGTGATGCTTATGGAGTTGGTACAGGTGCTCCGTACGACATTTATATTTATGATGCAATCAATTCCGTGTGGAAAAACAATGGTCCGCTTCAAGGTGCTCAGGGTCCAAAAGGTGACAAAGGTGATACCGGTCCTCAAGGACCTCAAGGTGAAAGAGGTGATATAGGTCCTCAAGGTTTGCAGGGTATTCAAGGCGATCCTGGCCCTCAAGGTCCTACGGGAGAACAGGGCCCGAAAGGCGATAAAGGAGATCGAGGTCCAGAAGGTCCGCAAGGCCCAGCAGGAGAAGATGCGGCTATTACGGTAGATGCTCCAAAGGACGGAAAAACCTACGGGCGTAACAATGGGGCGTGGTCGGAGATAGTGGCGAGCAATCAGTACCTTGACTTGACAACTTTATTTCCAAATGAAAGTGGTGCATTATCTGAGGAAAATTATCAAAAGGTAGTTGATGCTTATGAAAATAGAGTGTCTTTAGCACGTGTTAACACTGTGTATTTCCCTTTTAGTATGACAAAGGATGAAGAGTCATATGGGTTGACTATCAATATGTCTGGACTTAATAGCTTTGAGTTAAATGCAAATTTAGTAGTAAATGTAAAGAGGATTTCCGTTTATACAGACGATAAAACATATGTCTGTGCCTGGAATTCCATGAATCTTGTTAATAACGGTGTTGGCACAAAGTACCTCTCCGACAACGGTGAATACCGTACTCCCCCTATCGCTACTCCCACCACTGCGGGATATATGTCGGCGGAGGACAAGAAGAAGGTGGATGATATAGTAAATTTCGGCACAGGGAGTAATGCTGTCACAACTCTTGCGAATATACCAACAAACAAGAGGTTAATTAGGGCTACCCTATCCTCCGCTTCAAACCTGTCGATAAATGAGTCTGCAAGGGCACTGAATGTAGGCGAAGAGATATATCTTGATTGTAATCCTACCGCTTCATTTACGCAGCCTATCCCCACTACTGGCAGTTTTAGATCAATGTCCGGTAGTTCTATTACCACTACTTCCGGCGTGCCTTTCGAGATGTCTATTTTGAAGATCGCTACGAGTGGTGTCATGTATTCAATAACCGTTAAAGAGAAAGATTGATATGTTGAGAAGAAGGACGATAGGAAGTAAGAAGTTAGAATTCTTTCAGAAGCGGTTTTATCCGGCAGGAAATTACACATGGACGGTTCCACCTGGATGTACGGAGGTCGATGTGTTTCTTGTCGGTGGTGGATGCGGAGGCAATAGAGGATATTCAGATACAGGAGGAGCTGGAGGATATACAAAAACCTTTAAAAAAGATACATCCGGATGGAGAGATGGTGATGCTATTCCTGTTATACCGGGTCAGTCAATTTCAATAAGAGTTGGCAAAGGAAGTAGTAGAAGTTCTAATAGTACTCCACCTAATGATGGCGGATACTCGCAATTTCTAAACTCGAATTATAGAGTTTATGGAGGGAGTATGGATGGATACGAAAATGGTCCATGGCGTTCAGATGGCGGTTCAGGTAGCGGTGGAGGAGGTTCTATAGGAGGTAATGGCGGTTCGGATGGTGGTAATGGATCAAACGGCAGCGCTCATGAAGGAGGTATAGGACAAGGTCATACGACTCGAGATTTTGGGGAATCTTCAGGTAAACGGAATGCTGCTGGTGGTGGAGGTGGTGGTGGTGAAAGATATGGAAAAGCAGGAGTATCTGACTATACAGAAGGTAAAGGAAGTGGAGTAAATGGTGGCGGTGGTTATGGTGGTGGTGGTGGATCAGAAGGTGACGGCGGTGACGGTACTGTCCTGATCCGATACTGGGCTTACGAAGAATAAAACAAATATAAGTGATATGAGTAAATATATATATATACACAAAGACGCAGCAAACATATATGTCACAATGCCGGAAAAGCTTGATACAGCAAACAACGATATCGGCACGACATGGGAGGATTATGTTGCAGGAAAGTACGTTTTGCTGACAGAAGAACAGATTGCCTTTAAAGAGGCAAACGAAAGTGCATCCGTAGAAGAAGTGTTCAATATGCAATTGACGCCTATTCCCGAACTGACACCGGAAGAAAAACTTCAAATTGCAAAAGACTTGAAACGTCAGGAAGTCTACAACACTGACTACCGGCACTATTACATAGAGGACAACGATGTATATACATACGACCGTTTGTCTCTAAAAGACCAGTGTGCCCGAAAAGATACGGTTGAAGTAAACGGGAAATCGTATAAATCAGATCTGTTATTGGAAGCTCTCAATGAGATGGCAGACTACAATGATATCTGTATAGGTCTATCAGAAAAGTTACTCTCTGATATTGAAGCTGCCGAGACAGTGGAAGATGTAGAAGCGATTGAGGTGACGGGCTACCCCGATGTAATCCATAGAACAACAGCCGAATTACAGGAAGCCGTAAACTACACGGAAACGCACGATTCAGAGAAGCAGTTATCCCGTATCACCCGTAAATCTGTGTCTGCAATGTCACTGACGGATGATGAAGCGATTAGTGCCAAATACGCACATGCGGAATGGAAAGAATTTATTAACGGGAAGTTGGATACCGGCAACCGGGTAATTAACGATGACTGGTTATGGAAAGTCCGGCAACCGATAAATCCGGTTCTCGAAATATATCCTCCTTCGGTAGATACAGCAGCTCTTTATGAGCGTATGGACGAAAATCACAAAGGCACTGAATGCGATCCCAAACTCTATGCGCCAGGCATGACGCTTGAACAGGAAAAGTATTACACGGAAATGGAAGACGGTGTAAGGAAGAAATATTACTGCTTTTATGGTACGATTAATCCGGTATATGCCCATTTGAAAGAATTGATTAACATAAATGTAAGATTGGTATGATAACTATTTTGACGATTATTTCAATGCTTGTTATTGCGGCCTACACGGCTGCCGTGTGTGTAAAGACTAAGGGTGTACCTTATTCCATAAGTGCTACCTATTACTATCTGGAGCATAAATTGTGGTTTATGGCAACGATGTGGCTGACTGCCGGTTTATTGATGCCTGCAATATTGGAGGTAAGTAAACAAAACACGGAATGGATTGCATTTCTGTCCTGTGCTGGCATGTTCTTTGTTGGTTCAGCTCCCAATTTCAAAGATGATTATGAGAGCAAGATACATTCTGCTGGAGCAATCATCTGTATTGCCGGATCGCAACTTTGGGTGGCATTGAACCTCTGGCCAATGTTGTTAGTATGGCTTTCCTATGTAGGGTATACTGTATTAAGCATTGCCAAAGAAAAAGAGGGCACATTTTGGTATAAGTTCTACCAGAGCAAGCCGATGTTCTGGATTGAGATAGCAGCCTTATTATCCACTTATTTAGGCATATTATTTTTACTTTAAATGATGGAAATGCAAGAAATAGTCCAGTTGATAGGATCATTTATCAGCGCAGCGGGCCTGCCGTTAATTGGAGCATTCATGTTTTATGAATCTCGAAAACGTAAGGCTGCCGCAGAAGCTAAAAAAGCAGAAGCGGATAACATTACTCAGTATGCTGATGAATGGAAAGAATTATACGAGAAAAAGGAAAAAAGAGTGGGTGAACTGGATACTAAAATAGATACTTTGTATGCAAAAATAGAAGAATTGCGTCAGCGTATCCGTGAGCTAACTGAAAAGAATACGGAATTGATAATTAGGAATAGTGCTCTTGATTTTCGGAAATGTAATAAACATGGATGTCCAGATCGAGAGCCACCCAGTGAGTTTTAGACAAGTTTAATTTAGATAATGGAGTAATATATTATGACAGCAAGAGGACTTAGAAATAACAATCCTGGTAATATTCGGATTAATAACGACTTGTTCCAAGGAGAAGTAAGGCCCAGTGAGGATAAATCTTTTAAACAGTTTACAACAATGGCCTACGGCTACCGGGCGATGTTTAAAATATTATCTAACTACTTCAAAAATTACAAACTCGACACTATCCGCAAGATGATTACCCGGTGGGCGCCACCGAAAGAAAACCATACAGAAGCTTATGTAAAGGCCGTATCAGATTATGCCGGAATCCCGGCCGACGATCCGATCAATGTAAATGACCGTGAGCAGATGATCCGTATTGTGGCAGGTATGAGCCGTGTGGAGAATGGGGTAGAGGCTGATATGCCAGATGTGATTGACGGATGGAGCTTGTTATGATGGACGAAAGAGACAAAGACGAATTATTAGGTGGTTTGATCGGGTTATTGATAATAGCACTGATCTGTATGCTTACATCTTGCCGTACGCAAGTCCGTTATGTCCCGGTTGAAACGGTCAGAATTGATAGCGTGTTCTTTAACTCGGCCCGGATCGATAGCGTGCTTATACATGATTCGGTCTCTGTAATTCAAAGAGGCGATACCGTTGCCGAATATCGGTACAGGTACATCTATAAGTACAAGGACAGGGTAGACACGCTATATATAAACCGAACAGATACTATCCGAGTACCATACCCGGTTGAAATCGAAAAGAGGCTGACAGTCTGGCAACGGATGAAGATAGAAGTAGGCGGCTGGGCGATGGCGGCTGTCATTGTCATAATACTGATCGTTGTTGGCCGGATGGTTTACAAACTGAAGCAGTAGACTTTTGTTCATAGTCTCTTCCTATGGGGCTGGGAAGTAAAATAAAAGCCCCCAACGTATCACGTTTAACTGCTACATAAAACTGATACACAAGCATAGACACTCGCACGTTGGGGACTTAATATCTTCAACATGAATGTCTATGCTTTTGTTGCATTATGTGCGATAAGTTTTATGTAGCGAAGGCAAAGATATAACTAAAATTCAAACATTATGTGTAAATCTGAAATCTTTGCCAAAATATTAAGAATTGTCTCTAAAGAGACAGAAGTATCAGAAGACCTGATACTGTCAAAGTGTAAACGAAGTGATATTGTTGATTCACGCGGTATCATGGTTGTTATACTATCTGAATATAAATTCAGTGAATCTCAAATATCGTCATTTACCGGATTTACGCAGCAATCGATCAACAAGTTGAAAAATATCTACCCTGACAGAATACGCAGAAATTATCTGCTAAAGGTTATAGTTAGGAATATACGTGAGTCGCTTGGTATGCCATTAAGGAGTTTGTAAATTATACTTAAATATTGCTAACCGTATATCGTTATTATAGTTTCAACTTATATATTTGCAATGCGTTTGATTGGAACATTAACACCTCCAATCCGGCGAACTGTCATTCGCCACCTCCGTCCTATCTCCCTTCAGAGAAAAAGACATAAGCCCATAGTCCTGTAGCTTTGGGCTTTTTTAGTTATGCTTGACAGGGTGTAACTAATATAGTTTGCCGATACAGGTCGGTGGACAAATCGGAAAGGAGGTGTTAATGTGAAAGATCAAACGCAAAAAGACGGCAAAATCCGTATTTTCTGTCGATATATTGTGAAAAATGGGAAGAGGATTTATCCTAAAAATTCTCGTTTCTTTTCTTTCTTGATAGATGACAAGAAATTGGCGTAATGCTGTTTTAAGGGGATGTACAGGAATCCCCTATTTTTATCTGATCATAATAGATATAACGAAGGGCCGAATAACTTTGTGTGTTAAACAGCCCTCCAAACGTGATACGCCGGGTACGAAGCCCCAACATGCGGGTCTATGTTATTTATGTAGCAATCATGATGCTATTATTTTAGTCTCGTTATCTAATCCGACATATTGGTTGTCATTTCTAATGCCTGTAAGTCCGAACGGGGTTTTATGTTCAAACCAACATTGCATATTTAAATCATTGACTAATTTTACAATATGTAAGAGTGATCTTATTGTAAACCTATTTTCTTCAATATCAAATTCGTCTATATTGAGTATATCTTGAATTAATCCCAGCAGACAGGAAGGTAAACCGAATATGCCTGCATCATCTAAAATATCTTTGCCGAACTCTGCTAATACCCCTACTTGATCTGCTGTAAGACCTTCGAACTTTGTTGCTAAATCTTTAAATTCCATGATTTTGTAATTATTTTTTTGGTTTATTAATTGGTATAATATTGGCTGTACGTCCTTACGCCGTACCTCTAAATGTCTAAGTTATAATGCTATTATGCTATCTTAATAATTTGAAGAAGTTCTGCAAATTTGTCCTCGTAATATAAAGGTTGTGTCTCTTTCGGATTGTTTGGGTTCACCTGGTTCTCTCCAAATGAAGTTCCTTTATCTGTAATGGATTTAAATTTCTTTGTTCCACCCTTTGAGGATAGCCGGGTTATCTCCTTAAGATATCCTTTCTCTATTAGTTTCGCATTGAACTGCTGTGCACTCATAGATGAACCGTTTTCTTTCAATAAAGCACTGGCCGATTTGAGGATTCCTTTCGATGGAGTGTAGTCGGGAGTAGGGAGGCCTAACGGTTCGGCTACCTGCTTTAATAATCCGAGTTTTGAAGCGTCGTTCAGATTTAGATACCGACTTACGCCCTCTATCCACATAAGTGAAGCCTTTACTTTTGTTGTAAGTCCGGTGGAACGTTTACGGGAAGTTGGCAAAGATTTGTTAGCTGTTTTGTGGAAAACTTGACGGTAGACCTCGAAAACAGAACGCACTTTTCGGGCGATGAAAAACTCCATGCAAGATAAGGTAAGATAATAGTCTGTTGAAGCAAATCTACCACCTTCGCCATTTTGGGCTATGGTGATAAAATCAACATCCTCAATAAAATTATCTCTTAATGCGCGGACAGCCTTGCTCTTTTCAGAATAAACAAGAGGCCACACCTCATCAAGATTTACGGGGAACTCGTTGGCTGATTGTGACAACTTTAATACTGCGTTAAAATACGCTTTGATTTCGCTTTCGCTACTCTCTTTGGATAAAATTTGATTGTTTAGCATAAAAATAAAAAAAGCACACGTTCACGGCTGCTAAACAATCATAAGATTAATTTTGGGGACATTTCTGTTACCCCACCGTTCGTGTGCTATATCTTATATATAACAATATATCTAATATGTATTGGGCATAAAAATAACCCTTACGGATTACATAAGAGTTGCCCACTCTTATAATTGTTTAGCATTGCAAAGGAAAGAAAAAATAGTGATATGGCAAAATATTGAAGAATATTTTTTAGACATAAAAAAAACTGCGCTACGTGTTGTCTAAGTCTTCAAAGCAAAACTCCGTGGGTATTTCTACTCCACGACACGGCGCAGTTATATTATTATATAACAATATCGTATATGTATGGGCACAAAAAACGCTGACATAAGCCAGCGGTAACGTACCGCTTTGAAAATTTAGACACCGCAAACATACGCCTTTTTTCTGAAACTGCAAAGAAAAAGCGGTGAAATATGCCTATAGATAGAACTTGTGTAATTATTTTGCTTTTGTAGAAAAATAGTTATCATTTTATTTGCTAATAGTAGAAAAATAGTTATCTTTGTGCTGTCGATTCTTCGTTGTAAGAAGGGTACTTTTAAATTAAAAAAGGAGGTACACGTGGTAATGAAAGTGAAGGAAGTAATTTCCATGCTTGAAGATAATGGATGGGAATTCATCCGAATGTGTGGGGATCACCGGATATTTTATAAGAAAGGAGCCAGAAGGCCTATAGTTATACCGGGCAACCTAAGCAATGATCTGAAAGACGGGACATTAAATTCCATTTTAAGGGAAGCAGGGCTTAAATAGTCCTGCTGTTTCCGTACCTCTTTTAATAAGAAGGCATTATTAAGTTTTATGTGGCACAATATGGAAAATAAATCATTGAAAATTATTATTGAAAGAGCAGAAAATAATTATTCTGCTTTTATTGAAGGCCTTGGAGGCATAGTTGCCACCGGAAAGACCGTGGATGAAATAAAAATGAATATGATAGAAGCCATAGAAGCTTTTATCGTTGAATGCAAAGAACTTGGTTGCGATATACCGGAAGAACTCAAAGGGGATTATGAATTAATTTTCAAAATGGATGTAAAATCCCTCTTGGATTTTTATTCTGGCATATTTACAAAAGCCGGATTAGAGCGTATTACTGGTATCAATCAAAAGCAATTGTGGCATTATGCGTCTGGTAATAGAAACCCTAAGCCAGAGCAAAATTTGAAATTAGAAAAGGCATTACACAAGTTAGGTGAAGAGCTCCTTTCAATATCATTATAGCTTCCCTTAGAATTTGTACGCTGTCAAGAAATTGGCAGCGTATTTTTTTGAATAGGATATGATTCCCGGCGCATCAAGCTTTTCCCGCCGAAATTATCAAATGATCCGTAAATTTTTTAATCGGTAAAGGGAACAAGTAAAAAATCAGACAGTTTAACAACAACTTTACAACAATCCTACAACATTCTACCATTCAATACAATTACTGTTTTGCGACATTTGCGATGCGGTTGATATTGACCGTAACTAAGATTTAAAATACAATGGAAAAAACTTATGTATTTAATCAAGACGGGGCAGGTGGAACGAGTAACGGCTTACTTGCATCAATCCTTCCGTCTTTACAGAACAGGGGTATTGACACAGGTTACCTCATGGGATTAATGAACGGTGGAGGCGGTAACGGTGGTTTCTTCGGGAACAACGGCGGTTTTCAGGACATTATTGTGTTGATTGTGATTGCTGCCATCTTTGGCAACGGCAACTTCGGTTTTGGAGGAAACAACAATCAGGGTGCCAATGAAGGAAGAGACATGATTATGCAAATGCTTAATCGCAACGGTGTGGACATCGCATCACTTGCCCAGGCGTTGAATTTATCTTCAGACCAAATCCTTGCTGGTATTAACTCTGTATCTCAGGCTATATGCGGTCTAGGCAATCAGATGGGACAGAATACCAACAGTATCATTACTGCAATTATGCAGGGCAATCAATCTATCTCTGCTCAATTAGTCGATTGTTGCTGCAAAACGCAGACTGCGATTGAACGACAGGGGTATGAAAGTCGCTTAGCGAGTTGCGAAAACATGAATACGCTTACACGTACAATGGAAGGGAATACTCGTTCTTTGTCGGACGCTTACCGTGAAGGATTTCAGGCTATTGTAGCCAAGATGGATGCCGCAGAGGCACGCCGTCAGCAGGAAGCCCTTGCTGCAAGGGATGCAAGAATTGCAGTTTTGGAGGGGGAAATCTCTCAGCGTAATCAGAATGCGACAATCTTGAGCAACTTCGGTCAGCAGATCGCGCCGTTGGTAGCCGGCTTGCAGGCATTGCAAAGTGATGTAGACGGTATCAAGTGCAAGATGCCTCCAACGGTATCCGTTCCTTATCCACAGTTGCAGGTGTATAACCCGGAAACCTATCGTGCGGCCGCTTTCGGTGCCTATGCAGGTGATGCGGCTTATGCTCGCGGCGGTTACGGATGTGGTTGCAATAACTACTGGGGTTGATCCGGGTAAGAAAGGAGGTAATTATGTGGCCTAACTTTTTTACAGGATTTCCTTTTCCGTTCCCTTCACTTGGCAGGGCAAACTTTAACACCTTGCCAACGGTGGCTGTGACGGTAGGGACGGAGAACGTGACATTAGAGCTTCCGAACCATGCGTTTCGTAACCGGGATTATGTAGGCGGTTTCTATGTCAATA
>ULMQ01009021.1_pt1 | contig 20444 bp, 9 predicted proteins | sample 1951701 | NCBI WGS metagenome assembly ULMQ01 (sample SAMEA4835555, study PRJEB28245) | human gut metagenome | biome: gut microbiome; material: fecal sample | place: Denmark | collected 2008
TAGGATCGGCCAAATAAACGAAACCAGTGTATACGCCCTTAGCGTCATCTACGAGAGCAAGTTTTTGGTCTGCTTTTGTCCACTTATCTGTACTACCGATGAAGTAGATGAATGGATCGTATTTAACCTCCTCTAAGGTATAAGAGTAGTCCATCATGTCGATGGTGAGCTTATACTTACCAGCCTTGGCAATCTTACCAGCCTTAGCGTCACCGTTGGTCAACAAACCTGTCATGCTGTCGTCGCCGTCAACCTTAGGACCTACTACGCCAGCAGCCAAGAAGTTACCGGCATCAACGTTCTTCTTAGGAATAATCTTCCAATACTGATTAGCCTTGGTTGTCTCGAATGTGATGGTGAAAACAGGATCATCATATACATCCTTATCGCTGTGCTTGAATGCCTGCTTAGCACTTACAGTATTCCAACCGTCAACGGCTGGGGCATCACCAACGGCTTCGACATTAAACATATCGCCTACGAGGTAATAGCCATCTTCAATAACTGGAGCCTCAGGAATAGCCTTAACCTGGAATGTTGCAGATGTAGTCATCTTCACGGCTGTTGAGCCATTGCTTACCCATGCATCAAGAGTAGCATCGATGTCGCGCTCTGTAGGACGCTTTCCCCACTTATCTACGATATAGCTTGTCAATTCAGCTGTTGCCATGTTGCCATCAGCATCAATGTCGAATGACTGACCGTCGAAGTTAATCTTATAATTAGGTGTATAAGCAGCGTTGGAAGAAGTGGGAGCAACAATGCTCGCCACTTTTACCTTCTCTGTCTTAACATCAGCCAAGTTGATGACATCAACTGGAGTTACGCTACCATTTCCGAATGATACGGCTTCCTCCTTAGGATTGCTCTGTGGGTTACCCCAATCTGTGTAGTCCTCGGTACAAGATACCATAGACATCAGCAGGGTCATTCCCAATAATATTTTCTTAATCATAATTGTCTATACTTTAAGTGATTTACAATTTAACGATGCTGAATGCACCTGTGATGTCGTTGAATGAGATGCAATACTTGCCTTCAGTCAAACCGATGTTATGACCATTAGCCTCGCACTTACCATACATGTTGACAGCGCCATCTTCTGCACCAAATCCCCAGTTGGTATCCCAAGAACCAGCAATCTTGAACTTGAAGCTTACTGTCTGTCCGGCAGGAACTTCCATCACATAGTACCAAGCGTGGTTTTCAACGCCCTCTGTATTGTAAGGAAGCATTGGAGTGTCGCTCGCGAAATCGTCTAATGAGGTTGCAATCTGGATAGTACCATAGTTGGTTACATTACCCTCGTATTTCACCATAGTGGCTGTATTGTTGGCGGTGTTCAATGTGATTGTGTAGTAACCGTCTGCTCCTGCAAGGATATGACCACCATCGCTATTAGTTGAACCACGATAGGCGATATTGTCCTTCAACTTTCCACCGCCGTCCATACTGTAGTCCCAATCGAAGCTTGAAGGCAGAATCTTGAAACCTGCCACAGCAGATTCTGCTTTTTCGTCGAATTCGTCTGTAAGGAAGAAGTTGGTGTATTCAATCTCACCAGCACCAGTCTTCTTATCGTAAGAGAAGTTTGGCTTAAGGAACATAGGAAGTGCGTCTACTCCAATGTTCTTGTCGTTTGCCCACTTAGCGCCGAACATGTTACCTACAAGATACCACATTGTTGGAACAGCATCCTTCAGTTCAATATAGTAAGGCTTTACGTTGAGCTTTACTGAGTTTGAAGCGACAGGATTCAGACGGCTTGTGCCCTCAAGGATGTAAGCGTTAACACGAACGTACATCTCCTGCTCGGCAGGAACATTCTCTTCTGTCCATTTAAGTATCTTTACCAATGCCTTGTCCATTTCTTCTGCAGAGGCAGAAATATTACATTTCTGTGTGGTGTTGCTAAGAACAGCGTAGTCTGGCACCTTTTCTCCACTCTCGTCTGCAGCAGCTTCATCAGTAGAAACTGTGAAGCTGTTGGTTGGAGATACTTGCACCTCGTATGTTGCGTTGATTGGGGCATTGTCTGCTGTGTACTTAGGCTGTGACCATGTAAGCTCAAGACCAGTAGATTTTTCCAAATCAATAGTCGCATTGGCATATGCAGGAGTGTTCAACACAAACTCTTTAGGCTGAATCAGCGTTGGGTTAGAGTCGTTGTCATCCGAACATGATGCGAATAAGCTGATGATGCCGACAAGCAGAGCACCAATTATATGTTTATTCTTCATATTGCGTTTTCTTTAATAATTCTTTTATACTTTAGTTTTGAACCTCGTTGTATCCATCAATCTGTGTCAAGTTCTTGTTAGAAAGAACCTCTGAAGATGGGAGAGGATATACATTATAGGTCTTGGCGAAGGTTGTACCATTAGTACTACCACCCTTAAGTTCCCAATTGTATGTAGCCTGACTGCCACCAAACTGATTGAAACGGATCAAATCGGTACGGCGGAGACCTTCGCAATACAACTCACGGGCACGCTCATCGAGCACGTCGTTAAGAGTATAAGAAGCACGTACGCCTGCGTGGGCACGGTTGCGAAGAGCATCGATATACTTCTTTGCCTTAGCCGAGCTTTCACCATTGAGGTGCATCTCAGCCTCAGCTGCATTGAGGTAAGCCTCAGCTACACGGAAGAGGAAGAAGTCTATATCTACGTTATAGCTGTCGTGAGGAGTACCACCATTAGAATAGTTGTTATTCCATTTTGGTGTTGCAATACCCTTGACGAACTTATCGTTAGCACCAATCTCTAAAGTACGATCGCCGTCACTGTTGCCTTTACCCCAAAGGATAGCACGGTCATCAACGTTCATAGCACGGATTTCGGAAGCTGACTTGTTTACCACAACTTTTGGATCGGTAAAGAACTTCTCTACGAATTGTGGACGAACACGCATACCTGACCATGTGTTGGCAGTAGTGGCAGCATCCTTATCTGTAACAGTCTGCATTGTAGCATCCCAAAGAGCTGCAACAAAGAACATCGAGCCACCGTATCCCTGAGTCTTGTCACCATCTTGCATCAAAGGCAGAAGAGCCTCGCAGCTTGCACCATTTGAACCATTGTCGCCCATGAAGAGCAGGTCGTATGGCTTGTAGCCATTAGCTTTAGCCTCATTAGACATCTTGCTGTCATCGAAGAGCTTATAGTCTGAATTGATAACCCTCTCAGCATATTCGAGAGCCTTATCCCAATATTGATTGTTCTGACCATCGTTGTTGAGGTATGTACCGGCATTGAGGTACAGACGGCTCAAGAGCAACCAGCATGTGCCTTTGTCTACGCGGCCATAGTCTGGATCTGTATCAGTCTCTGGCTTTGCCTCCAACAGGTCTGGCTCTGCAGCAAGCAATTCGCTTTCTACCCAGTTGAACAAGAACTCACGACCTAACTGAAGAAGCTCTGCGCGAGTATATGTTTTGCCTTCCTCAAACTTTGAATTGTAAGAGTGTGCTTGACGTGGTGTTTCTGGCGAAATCTTGTCAATGAATGTCGGGTCTCCAAAGAAGTCGAGCATCAAGAAATAGCTATAGGCACGAAGTACACGTACCTCTGCATACTTAGTTTTATCCTCTTGGGCTGCGTCGAGGCTCAAGAAATGATTCTCGTAAGAGATGTTCGACATCAGACGATAGTAGAGGTTCTTCAGAGTGGCATTACCAGATTCGAACTTATTTTTTGTTACATCCTCAATACCGCCATCTGACCACCAGCAGGCGGCTTCGTCGGTAGGTACCTCGTTGAAGTTGAACAGGTTGCGGAGCAAGCATGACTTACCTGCGTCGTCGATAGAGAAATCGGCATTACCGTCATTACCCTCCATGATAAGACCAGCATAGCACTTGCTGTATAAGCCCGTAATATTAGGATTGGCATCAACAGTAGGGTCAATGTTTCCCTTGTTCAAGTCATCCATGCAAGAGCTCAAGCTTGCTGAAAGCAGAAGAGCTGCTGCTGGGGCAATTATGTTGAATTTATTGAGTTTCATATCGAAATCTATTTTAAATTGTTAGAAGTTAAGGTTCAGACCGAGCAGGAATGTGCGGCAACGAGGATAGATGTTGTCGTCCTTACCTGATGTTACTTCAGGATCAATACCTTTATACTTGGTGATAGTAAACACGTTAGAGCATGAGGCGTAGATACGGCCAGAGATGCCCTTGTAGTTGCCACCCTTCAGCAGATTGTTGAAGTTATAGCCCAGTGTGATGTTGTCGCACTTCAAGAAGCTGCCATTCTGTACGAAGTAGTCGGTAAGAGGATAGTTGTACGAAGTCCAGCCAAGAGCTACTAACTCCTTTGTGGTATTTTTATAATATCCCTTTGCACTACATACCTCTTTTGTATTTATCGCACCTTCTGCGTATCCATTATAGAGATAGTTTCCGAAGCTTGCACGGAAATTACTGCCGAGATCCCAGTTCTTGTATGCAACCTTGAAGCTGAAACCGCCTGTCCAAGGAGCCACGATATTCTTATAGAAGTATCTGTCGTTCTCGTCTATTGTACCATCGCCATTACGATCTACGTAGCAACCCATGATTGGACGTCCGCTCTCATCGTAAACCTGCTGGTAAACCAAGAATGAGTTGGCTGGCTTTCCTACCTTATGATAGGTAATCGCCTGATTCTGACCTACCTGCATGCCTGCCTCCATCAAATCACGACCGCCTGCAAGTTCGGTAATCTCGTTCTTGTTGTAAGCAGCGTTGACGCTCAATTCTACAAACCAGTCCTTGGTTTGGATAGGACGACCTGTGATAGCTACCTCAAAACCCTTGTTTTTCAATGTACCTGCATTCATCAAGAGAGCATTGTCAAAGTTCTGACCTGCAGCGATGGTTGTTGTGCTGAGCAAGTCGGTTGTCTTGCGGATATAACCATCAAGGTTGATGGTGAGTCTCTGGTCGAACATACCATAGTCGAGACCTACGTTCCATGTAGTAGTCGTCTCCCAAGTCAATTCGTCATTGTATGCCAATGGACGGTAGAGTATTCCTGGGTTGTTGGCAATACCACCGATTGGATAGAGGTGGTGATTACTTGTACTCTTCTTATAGGTAGCGGTGTAGTACTCTTTACCTGTATCCTGCTGACCGGTCTTACCCCAACCAAGTCGGAGTTTCAAGTCGCTGATAGCATCAATATCTTTCAGGAATTTTTCGTCTTTGATGCGCCATGCGAAGGCTGCTGATGGGAAGAAACCCCAACGGTGTCCGTCTGCAAAGCGGCTTGAGCCATCATAACGGGCAGTGAATGTAAGGAGATAACGGTCAAGCAAAGAATAGTTGGCACGTCCATACCAGCTCACGAGGTAAGTCTGTCCCTTCCAGTTGCTTGTATCGTAAGACTTCACGGTTCCTGCAAGAGCTTCGCCTGCATCATTCTTACCTTCGTAGGTAGATGGATACATAGACTTGCTCCACTGGTCTCCCCAATATTTCATGTGGCTATATTCGTAACCAGCCATGATGTCGAAGTGGTTAGCCTTGTTGAAATCCTTGGTGTACTGAGCATAGGCAGTAGCTACAACGTTATACTTCTTCTCCTTATTTTCGCTGTTGCCACCATAGTAGAATCCGTATGTAGATTGTGGATTATTGGTGTTGTACTCTCCACCAGTGCTATATTCTCCAGCTATGTTGGCGTGAAGATGAAGGTCTTCGAAACCATGTATCTTATAGTCTGCCTCTACATTACCCAAGAGAATATGCGCACTCTTGTAGAAATCGTAGTTTTCAACTTTTTCTACAGGGTTTGTTGGAGCATCGTCGTTGCGGTTATATGGGAATGTAGGGTCATATGAGGTAGTAGGTAATGCCCACTGCCAATAGCCACCCCAGTTCTTGAATTTCTCATCACTACTCTTAACAGGACGAGTAGGATCCATAGAGACAGCTGCGCCTACTGCATCCTGTCCACCTGGATTTGTTTTTGAGTAAGAATACTTACCGTTGACATTAATGTTAAGGTGCTTGTCGAACAATGATGGATTGATGTTGAAACCGGCAGTAACTCGCTTATAGTCAGAACCCTTCAGAATACCTTCCTGACCGGTGTAACCAACGCTGACACGATAAGGCATTGACCATGATTTCTTGCTGATGCCACCTGTTAAACTTACATTATGCTCATGGCTGACAGCTGCACGGTAAATCTCGTCCTGCCAGTCGGTATCGTATGTGCCGGCAGAATAATCTGGAGTTCCATCTTCATTGAACTTCTTCCAGCCTAAACCTTTGTAGGCAGAAGAATCTTCACCATAATAGTTCTTGATGAAGTCTGTATATTCGGAAGCATTCATCACATCCATCTTCTTGGCAACAGTACTTACCGAAAGTGTACCATTGTAAGAAACCTGTGGCTTCTGGCCGCTGCGACCCTTCTTGGTTGTAATGATGATGACACCATTAGAACCACGGGAACCATAGATGGCTGTAGCTGAAGCATCCTTCAATACGGTGAAGCTCTCGATATCGTTAGGATTGACAAGAGAAAGAGGGTTGTTTACACCTTTTGTATTATTGTTATCCATAGGCATACCATCGATAACAATCAATGGGTTGTTGCTCGCAGTAAGAGAAGCACCACCACGGATACGAATCTGTGCACCATCACCAGGAGCACCCGTTGATGAGTTGACATTTACACCGGCAATCTTACCCTGGATCATATCCTGTGCAGAAGTAATGATACCATGGTTCTTCTCGTCTGGCTTGATAGCTGTAACGGAACCTGTCAAGTCGTTTTTCTTAGCTACACCATAACCGATGACAACGACTTCATTCAAAGCCTTTGAGTCATCTTCCAAGGTAATGTTCATGTTACTAGATGCCTTCACTGTCTGCGGTGTCATACCCAGATAGGTGAATGTAATCTTGGCACCTGGCGCTGCATCAACTGAGAAGTTACCATCCATGTCGGTAATGCCTACTGCCTTACCGTTAACTGTAATGGTAGCACCCATGATAGGCTCACCAGAAGCATCCTTCACATGTCCCTTAACTGCATTTGTCTGCGCAAAGGAACTCACCGTCAGAAGCAGACCGCTTGCTAGGGTCAACGCTCTGAGAGGCAATTTAATTTTTACCTGCTTCATCATTTGCTTGATTTTTAAGTTAATGAATTATATTTATTTATCTACTTTTTCTTCTTTTCTTCTTGGCTTAAGTTGTTGTCGTTCCTACTCAAAATGCCGTTCAGGCTATTTTCGGGGTCTTTCTGGCATCTTACTTATATTATATTTAAGGTAGGAATGGGGCGCTTGCCCATAAACTTGTCGTTTCTGTGTGCAAAATTAAGTTCTTTTCTCTAATGTTGTACTATTTTTGTGTTAATTCCGTTATTTATTTTGTGCAAACGTTTGCACAGAAATTACTTGATTTAAGTCAAGAACTTTGAACTGATATTGAGGATATTTCGTAATTTTGCAGCACAACTAATAGCAATGGGCGATAAAGAAACAATAACAATGAAAGATATTGCTCGCGATCTGGGCGTAAGTGTTGCCACAGTGAGCCGGGCATTGAAGGACAGTTCTCGTATCAGTACTGCCCAAAAGGAGCGTATTCAGAAATACGCGCGTGAACATAACTTCTTTCCTAATTTCCTGGGTGAAGCTTTAAGACATAATAAGGTGAAGCCGATGAAGGTGATTGGAGTTATTGTGCCTCAGGTGGTACACTATTACTTCATGTCGGTGCTTTCGGGTATAGAGGAAGAGGCTAGAGCCAGAGGTTACCGTGTGATGGTGGCGCAGAGTAACGAGCGTTACGATAAGGAGGTGGCCATCTGTGAAGACTTCTATCAGAACAAGGTTTGTGGCATCATCGTTTCGCAGGCGAAGGATACCAAGCAGTATGACCATTTCGAAAAACTGCTGCAGAATGGGGTGCCGCTCGTCTTCTATGATAGAATATGTACGGGCGTAAACAGTTCTCGCGTGGTGGTGGATGATTATATGGGTGCTTTTACCGCTGTTACCCACATGATTGATACGGGCTGCAAGAAGATTGCCTTCTACGGTTCGCCGATGAATCTGGAAATCTCCAAGAACCGATATAACGGTTATCACGATGCCCTGTTAAAACATGGTTTGACGGAGAATCCTGACTGGGTGAAGATCTGCGATGACCGTGCCAATGCCGAAGCAATAACGCCGGATATTCTGATAGAGGAAGATCGCCCGGATGCTTTCTTCGCCATCAATGATGATACGGCAATCGGCATCCTCTATACCGCCAAGCGCATGGGATTCAAGGTGCCTGAGGAAATCAGCGTCTGCGGTTTTACCAATGGTGACCGTGCCAAGGCGTGCGACCCGATGCTTACTACGGTTGAGCAGCGAGGTGTAGCCGTAGGCGAGGAAGCTGCCAATATCCTGATTGGTCAGGTGGAAGGCTCCATCCCAAGAGATGAGGTGGAGAAGCGAGTGGTGAGAACACGACTCGTGGTGAGAGGAACGACAAGATAAAATAAAAACATAACAATATGAAACAAAAACCTGATTTAAGTTTCTGGAAGCTCTGGAACTTGAGCTTCGGATTTTTCGGGGTACAGATTGCCTACGCCCTGCAGAGCGCCAACATCTCCCGAATCTTTGCAACGTTGGGTGCTGACCCACACAACTTGAGTTATTTCTGGATTCTCCCTCCATTGATGGGAATCCTGGTACAGCCTATCGTGGGCACGTTGAGCGATAAGACGTGGTGCCGCTTCGGTCGCCGCATCCCTTATCTCTTTGTGGGTGCTACGATTGCCGTCCTGGTGATGTGCCTGCTGCCTAATGCCGGTTCGCTCGGACTGACCGTAAGCGGTGCGATGCTCTTCGGACTGATAGCGCTGATGTTCCTCGATACGAGCATCAACATGGCGATGCAGCCGTTCAAGATGCTGGTAGGCGATATGGTAAATGAAAAACAGAAGGCAAAGGCTTACTCTATCCAGAGTTTCCTCTGCAATGCCGGTTCTGTAGCCGGATATATCTTCCCATTCCTCTTTACCTTCCTCGGTATCAAGAATTATGCTGAGAAGGGTGTGGTTCCTGATTCTGTCATCTGGTCGTTCTATATCGGTGCGGCTATCCTGATTCTCTGTGTTGTCTACACCACGATGAAGGTGAAGGAGTGGAATCCACAGCAGTATGCGGAGTATAATGAAGCGAAGAGGGAAGAGGGAAGAGTGAAGAATCCTAATGCTGAGGCTTCTGAAGACAAGGCCGGTTGGATTACTTTGCTCCGCAAGGCGCCATCTACCTTCTGGAAGGTGGGACTGGTTCAGTTCTTCTGCTGGGCTGGTTTCCTTTATCTCTGGAATTATTCTACGGGAGCCATCGCTGAAACCGTATGGAATACGACCGACCCTGCTTCTGAAGCATTTCAGGAGGCAGGCAACTGGGTGGGCATTCTCTTTGCCGTACAGGCGGTAGGTAGTGTTATCTGGGCTGTCGTTCTCCCTCAGTTTAAGAATACGAAGGTGGCATACGCTGTCAGCTTGATTGTTGGTGGTGTGGGCTTTGCTCTCATTCCATTCCTGCATGACCAGTACTTGCAGTTTATCCCATTCCTGATGATTGGTGCCGGTTGGGCTGCCATGCTGGCGATGCCTTTCACCTTTGTTACCAATGCTTTGCAGGGATATGGTCACATGGGTGCTTATCTCGGTCTGTTTAACGGAACCATCTGTATCCCTCAGATTGTGGCTGCCATCTGCGGTGGAACTGTCTTGAGTCTGGTGGGTTCTCATCAGAGCGATATGATGATTGTGGCAGGTATCCTGCTGATTGCGGGTGCACTGTCTGTGAGTATCATCAAGGATAAGAAATCAGAATAAAATGTGATGAACGATTAATTATTGTTTCTACAGAGTAGTGGTAGTGCAAACGTTTGCACGATTTGTGAGAAAAAATATGCAAATTTCAGATACGTTTTTCGCTCGTTTTTCTTACCTTTGTAGCATCAAACATAAATTATAACATTTTCAAGAGCCTTTAAGAGTCTTATGACAGTACAGTTTAATATTAAGTATAAAGTAATGTTCGGCGAACAGATCGTCGCAAACATTCAGACGGAGGAAGGTGAACTGAAACTTCCTCTCGAGACAACAGATGGTGAAAGATGGGTATGCGACTGGTGTGTTGAATCGCCAGAGAAATCGTATACCTATTATTATAGTGTAGAACGTGAAGGAAGAGCAGTCAAGACCGAATGGCTTATGATTAAGCATCAGCTCGATGTAAATGCCAAGAAGGCTGCGGTTTATACCCTTTACGATCATTGGAAGGCTATGCCTGAGGATGCTTTCCTCTACAGCAGCGCCTTTACCGATTGTATCAATCATCAGGCTCCACAGGAGATGAAGCCGGAAACGGGCAGTAAGATTGTGCGTCTGGTAGTCCGTGCTCCTCAGCTTCGTGATGGTGAGCGTCTGGGTGTATTGGGTGCAGATAAAGCTTTGGGTGCTTGGGATGTGCAGAAGATTCTTCCGATGACTCAGCATACCTATAATGAATGGGTTGCTGATATTGATGCGACTCATCTTGAGGGCAGCCATCTGGAGTTTAAGTTCGTGGCTTTCAGAAATGCAAAGAACGAGCTTCTCTGGGAAACCAGCATGAACAGAACCGTGGATTTGCCGGAGATGAAGGCAGGTGAGTTGGTATCTTATGAACTCGACCAGGCTTTCTTCGCTCTCTATAACCGCAAACTTGCCGGAACGCAGGTGCCAGTATTCTCATTGCGTACCCGTAAGAGTGCCGGTATCGGTGATTTCGGTGATCTGAAGACCATGATTGATTTTGTGGCTTCTACCGGTCAGAAGGTGCTCCAGTTCCTTCCTATCAATGATACCACCATCACCCATACATGGACCGACAGTTATCCATACAGCTGCATCAGCGTCTTCGCTATTCATCCGCAGTATGCCGACCTCCATGCTCTCCCTGAGCTGAAGGATGCCAAGGCTCGTGCTGAGGCTGAGAAGACACGTGCTGAGTTGAACGCACTGGATAAGATAGATTACGAGAAAGTAAATGATTTCAAGATAAATTACTTGCGCCAAATCTTCAATCAGGAAGGTGAAAAGATGATGAAGACAGCCGAATACAAGGCTTTCTTCCAGGCTTCTGAACTGTGGCTGGTTCCTTACGCACAGTATTCATACCTGCGTGATAAGAATGGTACGGCTGATTTCAACCAGTGGCCAGATCATCAGGTATGGGATGAGGCTGAGCGCAAGGTGCTTGCCGCCCCTAAGACTGCTGCTTACAAGAACGTGGCGTTCTTCTATTTCGTACAGTTCGTACTGGACCGCCAGATGCAGGAGGCTCACGAGCATGCCAAGGCTAAGGGCGTTATTTTGAAGGGTGATATTCCAATCGGCGTAAACCGCAATGGTTGCGATGTATGGACGGAACCTAAATACTTCAACCTCAATGGTCAGGCGGGTGCTCCACCTGATGACTTCTCTGCCAATGGTCAGAACTGGGGATTCCCTACCTATAACTGGTTTGAGATGCTGAAGGATGGCTGCCAGTGGTGGAACCGCCGTTTCAAGAACATGGCAAGATACTTTGATGCTTACCGCATCGACCACGTATTGGGCTTCTTCCGTATCTGGGAGATTCCGGTACATAGCGTACATGGATTGCTCGGACAGTTTGCACCGGCGCTTGCCATGAGCCGTGAAGAGATTGAAAGCTATGGTTTGCACTTCCAGGAAGACCGTTTTACCCGTCCGTTCATTACCGATTGGGTATTGGATCGTGTGTTCCATGAGCGTGCCGGCGAGGTAAAGGAGAAGTATCTCGACCGTCTGGATGACGAGCGTTATCAGATGAAGCCTGAGGTAGATACCCAGCGCAAGGTAGAGGCTCTCTTTGCTGACGTAACAAATGAGAAGGAACTCTGGCTGCGTGATGGCTTGTATGCCCTGATCAGCGATGTACTCTTCGTACGCGATCATACCAACCCTGGCGTCTTCCATCCACGTATCTCAGCCCAGCTCGACTTTATCTACGAGTCGCTCTATGATAATGACAAGGCTGCGTTTAACCGCCTTTATAACGACTATTTCTATCGCCGCAACAACCAATTCTGGTATCAGGAGGCGATGAAAAAGTTGCCTAAGCTGGTTCAGGCTACCCGCATGCTGGTTTGTGCCGAAGACCTCGGTATGGTTCCAGACTGTGTGCCTTGGGTAATGGACGAGTTGAAGATATTGAGTCTGGAACTCCAGAGCATGCCAAAGGATCCATCGGTTAAGTTCGGACATCTGAGCCGTAACCCATACCGCTCGGTATGTACCATTTCGAGCCACGATATGCCTACTCTGCGCATGTGGTGGGATGAGAATATCCAGCGTACCCAGGAGTATTACAATACGATGCTCTACCGTCAGGGATCAGCACCTCATCCACTCCCAGGCTGGTTGGCTAGCGACATCATCAGCCGCCATCTTACCTCTCCATCCATGCTCTGCATATTGAGCATCCAGGACTGGTTGGCTACCGATGAGGCTCTTCGTCTGCCTGATGCCGATGCTGAGCGTATCAATATCCCGGCTAACCCTAAGCATTACTGGCGTTACCGCATGCACCTCAACATAGAGGATCTGGCTGCAGATAAGCGTTTCGTGCAGAATATCACAGAAATGATTTCGCAGTCTGGAAGATGCTAACTAACATGATTATATATAGTGCAAACGTTTGCACACTCATTTGCAGAAAAATACCCTCCCAAAACGTGGAGGGTATTTTTGTTTTTTGTATCTTTGCACTATCTTAAGAATAAACAGATAATGATTGAGATAAACTAACGAAGATTCAAAAAAAGAATAAACAACAACTGAACAGTATGAAAAAACTGAATGTATTAGTGATGGGTCTCTTGCTTCCTATGTTGGCAGCAGCCCAGACCGTAAAGTCGCCTAACGGCAACGTCTCGGTAACATTCTCTTTGACCGAAAAGGGACAGCCTACCTATGAGATGAGCTATAAGGGAAAGACTGTATGCAAGCCATCCTACTTAGGATTGGAACTGGCTAAGGATAAACATGCCTCTAAGGGCATGGAGGAAACCAGCCTGATGGATGGTTTTACTGAAACCGGCAGCAAAACATCGACTTTCGATGAAACCTGGAAGCCGGTATGGGGCGAGACCGCTACCATCCGCAACCATTACAACGAGATGGAGGTAAACCTGAACCAGGCTGCTTCTAAGCGTAACATCACCATCCGTTTCCGTGTATATGATTATGGTATGGGCTTGCGCTATGAGTTCCCACAGCAGGAAAGTCTGAATTATTTCGTCATCCAGGAGGAGCATACCCAGTTTGCCATGGCAGGCGATCATACCGCTTACTGGATTCCTGGTGATTATGATACACAGGAGTATGATTACAACATTACTCCATTGACAGGCATTCGCCCAATTATTGCGAAAAACCGTGAAGCTTACAAGAGCAATTCATCTACCACCGTCTTCTCTGATACCGGTGTTCAGACCTCTCTCCAGATGAAGACCAAGGACGGACTCTACATCAACATCCATGAGGCTGCCTGTCTGGATTATCCTACCATGCACCTCAATCTGGACGAGAAAACATTGACCTTCGAGTCTTGGCTTACTCCTGATGCCGTGGGCAGAAAGGGATTTATCCAGACTCCATTCAATACCCCTTGGCGTACCGTGATGGTAAGTGATGATGCCCGTGATATGCTTTCATGCAAGTTGACATTGAATCTCAACGAGCCTTGCAAGATTAAGGATACATCCTGGATTCATCCTACCAAGTACTGCGGTGTATGGTGGAACATGATTGTGGGTACCAAGACCTGGAGCTATACCAACGATCTGCCATCTGTGCGTCTCGGTGTTACTGATTACAGCAAGTGCAAGCCTAACGGTACTCATGGTGCAACCAACGAGGAAGTGAAGCGCTACATCGACTTTGCAGCCAAGAACGGTTTGCAGGAAGTATTGGTAGAAGGCTGGAACGAAGGTTGGGAAGACTGGTTCGGTCACCAGAAGCTCGATGTCTTCGACTTCGTGACTCCATATCCAGACTTCGATATCAAGATGCTCAACGACTATGCTCACTCTAAGGGCGTGAAGCTGATGATGCACCACGAGACATCTTCTGCAGCTCTCAACTACGAGCGCCACATGGAAGATGCCTTCAACCTGATGAACAAATATGGTTATGATGCCGTGAAGACCGGTTATGTGGGAGATATCATCCCAAGAGGTGAGTATCACTACAGCCAGTTGATGAACAATCACTACCAGCGTGTCATCGAGACCGCTGCCAAGCATCATATCATGGTAAATGCCCACGAGGCAACCCGTCCTACAGGTATCTGCCGCACCTGGCCTAACCTGGTTGGCAACGAGAGTGCACGTGGTACAGAGTATGAGGCATTTGGCGGTAACAAGTCTTATCATACCGTAATGTTGCCATTCACCCGTCTGCAGGGTGGTCCGATGGATTATACTCCTGGTATCTTTGAGACCAGGCTTTCTGAGTGGAGCAACAATAAGAGTTATGTTCATACCACTCTCTGTGGTCAGCTTTCGCTCTATCTCGTAATGTACAGTCCGCTGCAGATGGCTGCCGATCTTCCAGAGCATTATGAGAAGTATGATGATGCCTTCCAGTTTATCCGCGACGTAGCTTGCGACTGGGATGACTCCAAGTATCTGGAGGCAGAGCCAGCCAAGTATATCACCGTAGCCCGCAAGGCAAAGGGAACCGATAACTGGTTTGTAGGCGGTAAGACTGATGCAGCCCGCACAGCCGTAGTAAAGCTCGACTTCCTGGATAAGGGTAAAAAGTATGTTTGCGCTATCTATCAGGACGGCAAGAATGCTGACTACGAGAAGAACCCTAAATCTTACAAGATTGTTCACAAGACTGTGAAGAAGGGTGATGTTTTGAAGATTAACGAAGCACGTGGTGGTGGTTTCGCCATCTCTTTGCTCGCTAAATAAGCTTATAATTTCCGTATTTCCGTCCAACTGTCCGGTTGGTCGGAAATACGCTAAAAATGAGCGTAGATAATCTGTCACAGTTTTCTTCGCTCAGTTCGCTTTAATATCCTGTATACCAATAACTTAACAATATGAATATCCAAAAACTAATAATTGCAGCATTGACAGCAACCGTTTTACCAACTTCATTGAATGCCCAGCAGACATTCAATGAGATGATGTATTCCAAGGAGAAAACCATGTTTATCCTGAATGCTCCAACAGCCCAAAAGTCTTCTGTAACCCTCCGACTTTATAAGCAAGGTTATGGAGGGAAGGCTTATAAAACGCTGAAAATGAAGAAGTTGGGTGATGAACGCTGGGAGGCTACAGTAAAGGGCGACCTCAAGGGAAAATTCTATACCTTTGATATAGGCAAGGGTGAAACACCAGGTACATTTGCCAAAGCAGTAGGTGTGAACGGAAACCGTGGCGCCATCGTAGATTTGTATGATACCGATCCATCTGGATGGGATCAGGACGTGCGTCCTGCTCTGAAATCGCCAGCCGATCTCGTTGTCTACGAGCTTCACGTGCGTGATTTCTCCATTTCTCCTACATCCGGCTTGAAATATAAGGGCAAATATCTCGCTCTCACCGAGCCAAAGGCCATCGAATATCTCAAGAATCTGGGCATCAACGCCATCCACTTCCAGCCTGTATTCGATTTCGCTTCTATAGATGAGACCCGACTCGACAAACCGCAGTTCAACTGGGGTTATGATCCGAAGAACTATAATGTGCCGGAAGGCAGTTACGCTACCGACCCTTATTCTCCAGCAACCCGCATCAAGGAGTTCAAGGAGATGGTGATGGCGCTGCATAAGGCAGGCATCCGAGTGATTTTCGATGCCGTATATAACCATACTTTCGATATCAATGGCAGCAATTTCCAGCGTACCTATCCTGATTATTATTATCGCAAGACCAAGGATGGTAAGTATTCTGATGGTTCAGGCTGTGGCAACGAGACTGCTTCAGAGAAGCCTCTCATGCGCCAGTTTATGCTGGAGAGCGTGAAATACTGGATAGACGAATATCATATCGATGGTTTCCGTTTCGACCTGATGGGTGTTCATGACATCGAAACCATGCAGGCTATCCGTGAGATGGTAAACCGCATCGATCCCAGCATCTATATTTATGGTGAGGGATGGAGTGCAGGCAGCTGTGCTTATCCTACCGAGAAACTGGCGGTGAAGGAGAATACCCAGCAGCTCAAGGGCATCGGTGCTTTCAGCGATGATATGCGCGATGCGCTCCGTGGTCCTTTCTCTGATGACCATCAGGGAGCGCTCCTGGCTGGTCTTACAGGTCAGGAGGAGAGTCTGAAGTTCGGTATTGTGGGTGGCATCGCCCATCCGCAGGTGGATATGACAAAGGTGAACTATGACAAGAAGCCTTGGACCAACAATCCTACCGAGCAGATCAGTTATGTAAGCTGCCATGACGATATGTGTCTGGTAGACCGTCTGAAGGCAAGCATCGCATCTCTTACCGACAAGAATATCCCTGAAGCAATGCGTACTGCCGAGTTGCTCCGCATCGACCAGCTTGCGCAGACCTGCGTCTTCACTTCACAGGGTGTTCCTTTCATCCTTGCCGGCGAAGAGATGCTCCGCGACAAGAAGGGAGTACACAATAGCTATAATTCTCCTGACAGCATCAACCAGTTTACCTGGACCAATCTGCAGAAGTATCCGCAGGCGTTTGCTTATTACAAGAGTCTGATCCAGCTCCGCAAGAATCATCCGGCATTCCGTCTTTCAACAGGCGATAAGGTACGTCAGCATCTGGAGTTCCTGCCTGCTCAGGAAACTTGTCTCGTAGGTTTCCAGCTCAAGAATCTGGAGGGCATTGATGCGTGGAAGAACATCATCGTGATCTATAACTTCAATAAGGAGGCAAAGAAGATGCAGATTCCTGAGGGTAATTATACCGTGGCTTGCTGCAATGGTGTGATTAACGAGGAAGGTTTAGGCTTTGTTTCGGGAAAGGAAGTTGAGGTTGCCCCTCAGTCAGCCCTGATACTTTATCAGAAATAGTTTATATATTTAATTAATAAGGTGTAATATGAAAAAGATAATAGCTTCTTTATTGCTTATGAGTAGCGCAATAAGTATGAATGCAGCGGTTAACGTGAACCGCATTGAACCTACCGACTGGTATGTGGGCATGAAAGATGCTTCACTCCAGCTGATGGTGTATGGCAAGGATATCAAGAATGCCGATGTAACGGTAGACTATCCGGGTGTGAAGGTAGACAGCATCGCCCGCCTTGATTCCCCTAATTATCTCCTGGTTTATCTTAACCTCGATGGGGCAAAGGCTGGTGAGATGACCCTCAACTTCAAGCATGGCAAACAGTCGAAGAAGGTAAAGTATGTGTTGAAGAACCGTGAGATGGCGGGCGATAAGCGCATCGGTTTCTCTAATGAAGATGTGCTCTATATGCTGATGCCAGACCGTTTCGCCAACGGCAATCTGAAGAATGATGCCTTTAAGGCGATGCGTGATAAGACCTGCAACCGTGCAGAGCCTAGTTTGCGCCATGGTGGCGACCTGGAGGGAATCCGCCAGCACTTGGATTATTTTAACCAGTTGGGTGTAACCGCTCTGTGGTTTACCCCGGTTTTGGAGAACGACAGTCCAAGTAACGGCAAGAACAGCAGTTATCATGGATATGCTACCACCAATTATTATCGTGTAGACCCACGTTTCGGAACCAATGCCGATTATAAGCAGCTGATAGATGAGGCTCACAAGAAAGGTTTGAAGATTGTGATGGATATGATTTTCAACCATTGCGGTTTCGAACATCCTTGGGTTGCCGATATGCCATCAAAGGACTGGTTCAATACACCGGAATGGCTGGCTCCTGAAAATCAGACTGCCGAGCATCAGAAGAACATCGGTACGGTGGATGGCGCTGCTAAGGTGAACGATAAGTATCTGCAGACCAGTTATAAGCTGACTCCTGTACTCGATCCATACGCCAGCAAGGTTGATCTCACAGAAACCGTAGATGGCTGGTTTGTTCCAACCATGCCTGACCTCAACCAGCGTAACCCACACGTTATCAAGTATCTGATTCAGAACAGCGAGTGGTGGATAGAGAGTGCAGGTATCGACGGCATCCGTATGGATACCTATCCTTATGCCGACCGCGATGCGATGGCACACTGGATGAAGGTGCTGGGCGAGGAGTATCCTCACTTCAATACCGTAGGCGAGACTTGGGTAACCGAACCTGCCTATACTGCAGCCTGGCAGAAGGACAGCAAACTTTCTGAGAAGAACAGCTATCTGCCAACCGTTATGGATTTCGCTTTCTTCGACCGCATCAACAGTGCAAAGAAAAAGGAGACCGATGACTGGTGGAACGGCATGAACCGTCTCTACAATGTGTTCTGCTACGACTATCTCTATCCTAATCCAAAGAGCGTAATGGCATTCATCGAGAATCATGATACCGATCGCTTCCTGGGTGAAGGCAAGGATACCCTGGCTTTGAAGCAGGCGCTGTCATTGCTTCTTACTATCAACCGCACTCCTCAGCTCTATTATGGTACAGAGGTGCTGATGAACGGTACCAAGAGTGTGACCGATGGCAATGTACGCAAGGACTTCCCTGGCGGTTGGGCTGGTGACAAGCACAATGCCTTTACGGCAGAGGGCAGAACTCAGGCAGAGAACCAGATGTTCAACTGGCTCAGCAACCTGTTGCACTGGCGTCAGGGCAATGAAGTGATTACCAAGGGCAAGCAGACCCAGTTCTGTCCTCAGAAGGGTGTTTACGTAATTGCCCGCCAGTATAAGGGGAAGAATGTGATGACGGTTATCAACGGCAAGAACGAGGCAAACGAACTGAATGTTTCCCGTTATGCAGAGATTATCGGTTCTCATGACAAGGCTACGGATGTTACAAACGGTCGCACCGTTCTTATCAACAAGAACGTGAAGCTCCGTCCTCGCCAGAGCATGATTCTTGAATTCTAGAAAAAAACTCAAGAAAGTGCCTAACGGTGTTATTTTACACTGATAGGCACTTTTTTTCTTGTATTTATTCTTTTGTTTCGATTATTCTTCGTATTTTTGCAAGCATAACCTATATAGATAAATGATTAGATACATTTTTTCCATCATAGCAGCATTCTTCATAACCTTGAGCAGTTGGGCGCAAGGTGGACTGCCTAGTCGCTATAATGTAAGCTATCTCAATATGGCTGCAGGTATGCCGAATAATTTTGCTGATGATATCTTTCAGGACTCTTACGGCTTCGTATGGATCAGTACGCATGGTGGTGGACTGGTACGCTACGATGGTTTCAATTTCATGAACTTCGGTTTGGGGTCTGTAGGAATCAGTCTGCGAAGCAACAGTTGCCGTAATGTCTGCGAAGATCCGTTCAAGCGTCTTTGGATAGCTTTTGAGGAAGGTCCGCAGGTGCTCGACCTCAATACCATGCAGCCTGTTGTTCCACCTTGTGTGAACAGCCAGGTAGAGGCACAACTCAACAAAGTATTCAAGAACCTTTGCACCCGAATATATTGTGATGCAAAGGGCAATATATGGATGCTGTCTTTCAACCAGCTTACCCGTTTCGACTTTAACGAAAAGGGCGAGGTGAGCAGCGTCTTGTCCACATCCTATCCTTATAATGCTCCCGACCTCGGAATCTGTGATGTCTATCGCAGAGGAACGGTTGTATTATGCAACAATGGAGTGGTGAGCGAGTTTTCTGTGAAGAACAATCGGCTCGTAGCAAAGAATATCTCATCCCTGTTTCCTCCGCTCGAAGGCTGGTATGCCAGTGCCATCATCTCATATCATGGCAAGATATGGATGGGTACGAATCGCGGATTGTTTAATAGTGCAAAGCAGGAATTCCATTGCTCTGCTACCGACCATTCGCTCCAGCACGAAGTAGTGACGAGCCTTGCTGTTTCTCCAGATGACAAACTTCTGGTAGGAACGCTCTGTGGCGTAGATATCTTCTATGATAAGACCGGAGAGATAGAACATTGGAACACAGCTACGGCTGTGAATCCGCTGAGCAGCAACTTTATCAACAGTCTTTTCTCTAAGAACGGACAGATATGGGTAGGTTCCGAGACAGGTGGTGTTATCAAGCTGGCTCCACGTCAGCTGAATTTGGAATTCTACCGTCACGACCCCGCCAACCCAGGCAGCATCTCTCCCAACGCAGTCAATGCCATGTATGCGGCAGCTGACGGAACCCTGTGGGTAGGAACTGTAGAGGGAGGTCTCAATGCCTTGACTCCAGGCAGCATGAACTTTGTTCATTATACGGTGGCAAATTCCGGTTTGCCGCATAATACCGTCTCGGTTCTTGCAGCTGATAACCGCAATCAGCTCTGGATTGGTACCTGGGGAAGG
>ULMQ01048984.1_pt1 | contig 18965 bp, 17 predicted proteins | sample 1951701 | NCBI WGS metagenome assembly ULMQ01 (sample SAMEA4835555, study PRJEB28245) | human gut metagenome | biome: gut microbiome; material: fecal sample | place: Denmark | collected 2008
GAAGAAATTTGCGCAAAACTATTGACAGTACCCTTCACCAGTCTTTAAATTCCCTTTGCTTTCTTTCAATACACGATTAGCCAACGATACCTGAGCAACTCCTGATACAACTCTGCTAGTGAACCAAGCAACTAGCGATATCCCTATTGTAATCCAGAATACAGGCGCAGCTAAAAAAGTCATTCCCAACATCATCTGCGCACCTATATTTTCGCCAACAAAATAAATATAGCTTAAATTGATTCCTTGTAAAATCAGTAAGTATATAGCAGCATAGGCAACAGCCTGCCAATAAATATAAGTAACATTGATTATACGCATATCAAGATTCACTTCAAATTCCAAGTTATTCTCAGCTACTGTATTCATAAAGCTTACTACAAATAGTGTAATAATGAAACCAAATATTCCACTAATAGGAGACTCCCAAAATTTTCCAGTAAAAAGCTGAGTAAAATTGCAAATAAGGAAATGAATAGCAAAACTTTCTAAGAGAATATATTTCCACAAACGTTTGATATTTTGTAACATAAGCATCACTTCTCCTATCTCTGATAATTCTATTTATATTGTTACGCTAGTTAAATATATACATTCTTTTATATGCATCAAGATCAGGTTGATATAGCCATATAGAAAAGTAGTTATTTCCAGTAGCTAATGACATAATTATCATGAATATAATCGTAAGCATAGTAGGTAGATAAATGAGAGTGACTCTATTGAATTTCTTATTCGTAACTAATGAAATAATGATTGCTATAATATAGCTAATTGACCAACTCCCTAATGGCCAGAAAAAAGTATGGTTTATCTGTTTTTCCGCTATTGTAATTAATGACCCCACTACAATTAACGAACATAATATAAACCATCCACCACTAGAATCACTTCTTTCATAAGAGTTACATTCTTCATGAGCTTGGCTTTCTGCAACGCCATTGGCTAAAATAATTCCTTTTAACGCATTTTCTTGTCGTTCCCTTTTTTCCTCAGCAGCTTTAACTTCAGCTAAGTCGCAGAAACAATGGCATTGTTCGCCATACTGATCATCAAAATATTCTCCTGAGTAATCGCACTTATATCCATCTTGATAGATTGAGCGGTGAAAATTATCATGATAGTAAGCACAATCACGACAATCACCGTTATATCCTCTTGACCATAATCCGCTCATATTATTCACGACCTTTCTCAATGCGCAACAAAATATATAATCTATACGAATAATATAACATGGTCCACTTTTATTTTCCAAGCCATTTTACCTTGTTTTTTCAACTCTCTGTAAAAATCTAAGTGGCGACTATGAGTAATCATAATCACCACTATTAATTCAAAATCAAGCTATAACAGCTAATTCGGTTGCATAATATTTTTCTAAGAAAAGAACCATCTCTTTGTACTTATCAACAGCCTTTTTGTAATTATTCTTCTGCAAGCTTTCGTAAACAGGCATAATATACATTGACTTCATTTTCTCCGCTAAGGACTGTTTACTGCTATCTGCTTCTATACATTTCACAAGCTTAGGACCTAAGGTATCATATTGAATCAATAAATCCTTATATTGCGGATCACTATTCATAATCTTATCCCGAAAATCACGGAATGTATTTAAAATCACTCCATTATCTGCATAACCAAGAATATTACATACTAAAGTTGTCAAATAACAACCTCCACCATCGCTACGCTCTTCAAAGCTCCAGCAAGTAGAGTCACTAGGTGGATAATATGAACCTTTTTTACCACAATAGCACCAACCATCGCTGTCTCGATCGTGTAAGTCCATATATACGCACTGTGCACAGCAAGCCATTTCAATTACCTCTTTTCTATTGATATATTAGATTTGTTAAGTGGCAGGTTTTCCCTGCCACTCACAGCTCAGTTATTCTGAGCACTGCCAGCTATAATCGAACCTATAATGATTCCAGCAATTACGCCTTCGAGATCGTGGTGATGACCGCGTCTTGGCGGTTGTGGCGGACGACGGTAGCGTGGAGGCGGATTAAATCTCGGCCTTGGCGGTCGATGCATCGTATGATGCGGAGGACGATGCGGAGCTGCTTCCGTATCGACAGGCAACATAATACTACCTAAACCAGTAGCCAAAACAGTAGTCAGACAAGTAATAGAGATGAATTTTTTGAGATTCAATGCAATCACTCCTCTTTATTTACACAATTAACTTTGTTAATATTAGTATAAACTAAATTATAGTATTAGTATCGGTCAATTTATCTTGGCTTTTGACCATAAATAATTAAGCTTTGGTTCTTGCTAATTCAATCTTTCTTTTTAAGACTTTGAGCAAATCGCTATTCTTATCAAGTTTACGACCTTGTTTATACATAAGTAAAGCTTTATCATATTGTCCATATTTAATATAACAATTACCAGCACCAGCATAAGCTTCTATGTAAACTTTATTCAAATCATCTTTAAGCCAAGGGAAAGTTGTTCTGCCTTCATAGCTTATTACTTTGTTATAATAAGCTAATGATTCATCTGTATTTTTAGTAGTAATTGCAGCTTTATTATAGGTATCAAGCACCTCTTCAATGTTAGCTTGAGTATTAACAGGATCAGCTTCATATATGCTGATTGCTTTAGTAAAGTAAGCATGAGCAATATCTGATTCATAAGTAAATCTATTAACAAACGCTTCATAAGATTCATCTTTCAATATGAGCATTGTCAAAAATCTTTCAGGACTATCTATGTTTTTCTCCCTGAATACTTGTCCAGCACTCAAAATAGCTTTCCCCATATACGCTCTTCCTATATTTCTATTTATTACCCAAGATTCAGGATTGATTTTTAAAGCCTCAAGGTAATTATTTATAGCATCAACAAATTTAAACTTAGTCTCGTTATAATATCCATTCCAAAAATAGCTTTGCCATCTATCCGGGAATTTTTCAATTGTATAAGCAACAATATTAGTAAAGTTCATATTATCATCATTGAGCAAAGCCTCTATCATGTGAAGGCATAAATTACCATATTCATCTTTGCGGTCATATTCACTAAAACCAAGCATAAGTGTAGTTTTAATATTTGTCATACCAAGTTTTACTGCTTCATAATTAGATGTCATACGATAATCTTCACTACTATTATCAATATAATTAGCTTGAACAGCAGCACTAGTTGACATAATACTTGCAAAAGCAACGGTTAACACAAGTTTCTTGGTTGACTTTAATAAACTAAACATACAGCATACCTCCAAGCTAATCATTAAAAATCTTTACAATACACAATTGTATTGTATAGGGTACCTAAAAGGTACCCTATATGGTTAGTTAGAACCAACCCCAGCCAATGCTCCAGCAGCCAAGTGCCCAACCGAGAAGAGATCCTCCAATTGCCCACATCATAACTCTCACCTCCAATTCCTTGAGTGATTTGTCACTAAGAATTCATCCTTTAAGATTAGTTCCTCTTGACACTTACATTTTACAAGAAATTAGACAGTAGCACAAAGACAAAAAACCTTGTTTTTACATAATCTGAATTTGCTTTTCTATTCTAGATTTTATTTCCTTATACACAGCTTCTTGCTTATTTACAAACCTAATAATTTTACCGTATCCCATAAGTCTGTTAACTATTTCTAGTCTATCATATTTATCATAATATAAAGTTAATCTGTATAAGCTAGTATTTTTATCATATTGTGCATCTTTCTTCCAAGGAGAAAACTCCGTTAAAATTCTGTCAGTCAAATTTTTAACGTTATAAAACTCTATAGTTACTTCTTCTTCACGAGCAATCGTAGCAGATTTTAAAAACGCAAAGATTTTTTCATCTGAAATTTCTTTGATATGTATTGATTCCTTAAACTCCTCTATTCTAGAAATGTTAAGCGTAAAAAGTTTTGAATCTTCATTAATAAAATAACCTCTGAATAGGTTATCTCTTTGCGAGTATTCCAAGCTCAATGGTAAATACAACTTTTTATCAATATTACTATATTGGATCTCAACAAATCTTTTTTTGTCTATAGCATCTAATAATCTGCTAACAAGAGCTTGCTCTCGCTGTTTCGTTAACTTTGATACTGAAAATTTATCATAATATTTTATTCTATTCACTGAAAAGAGTTTTATTTTGTTTAAAGGATCTACTGCTTGCTTAACAGCTTCGATTTCCGCATGAGACAGGAAATAACTTATCTTATCATCAGATAATATTGTCATTAACCAACGTTTTTCTAAGTTAGTTAAGGGCAATACATCCCTATAAAAATCAAGTGAAGCTAATTCTTCCCTTTGATTTAATGGAAACAATCTTTTCTGGCAATAACGTTCTACTACCTGTTTAGATTTGGCGTAAAAATCCTTACTAAAAATCTCATTAAACAACTTATCATGTTCTCTAGCAGGATTAAAACGAATTTTCTTGTATATCTCTGTTAATTGGTTATCAACTTTAGTATTTTTGCTAAATTGAACCTTTGAACGATTTTCTACTCCACCATTTAGAGACTTATTAATCTCCATTACGTCAGAAGCTATTGTGAACTCGTTATTATTCATACCTTCAATATTGACAATTCGATTATAAAAACTGCGCACCCAAGGACGTAATTCTATTTCATCAAGCACATTGACTTCAAAATCAATAAACACTTTACTATTTTCGTTAATTACACGATAGTATCCTATGCGCTTTTCTCTTCTTATTCTATCTAAGATATATTTTTCAGTATAGGGATTATAAGAAATACGCATCTTAATTCTTTTTAGCGTAGCTTTTTCTTTTGCACTATAAGGATTATCGGCTATCGAAACACCCCAGGAATGTAATAATGCATCCAAAGAATTATCTACCTCTTTATCAAAACAAATTGCATCAAAATTACATGTCTTCAAAAATTCGTCTTTATTAGCATAAGAAATACTTTCTATAAATTCAAGGCGCAATCTTCCATAAGCATGTTTAAATGGGTTATAATACATTAAAAATTCACGTCCTGTTGTAGAACTTATTCTTATTTCTAAAGGATATACAATAAATTCTTTTTCAATATCAGTTATACCATGTTTATACTTTATTAAGCACACTATCTCTTTTTCAATGGCTATTAATAAATCTAATAAATTAAATTCATTGATACTTTGCATATAATATTCATGTTTAAATCTTATATGACTGTGGTACTTACCGGAAGCAAGTCGATCCATTAAAAGTGATCCTATCGTACCCAAAACATAATATCTTGTATAAAAATCTATTACTCTTTGAAAATGCACAGCAAAATTAGCATTAACTTCTGCACCTTTCCGTAAAATAGAGTTCATTGTTGGGCTACCTAAGTGCCAATAAGTTTTCTTTTTTATATTTTCCCTTTTCAGTAACCCCATGTTTAAAAAATTATTAAGTTTTCTTTTCAATGTTTTGTAATCAAGATCGCATAAAAGTTCATAACCATTATACGGATAATAACAATATAATTGCGCTCCAGTCAAACCTTTTGCCTTATTAAAAGAAGAAAACTTTCTATATATCTCTTCAGCAACTGCTTCTTCAGTCAAAGTGCCAAAATCATTGCCACAAATATTCACTTGTTCTGATGGAATTAAACATTTGAGAAAATTTTCATCAAGATTTCCATTCGTATCAGTCTTTACATATGAAAGTAAAGACAAGGGAATAATAATATTTTCTAAAAATATCCATTCATTATCCATATACGTACAATATTTGTACACTTCATGAAATGGATTTTTAGCTAATAACTGTCCATTATCACAGTGAAATACTCGTCTATCTTTTTTATCATCCCATCTAATATAACCAGCTAATATCTCATTTAAACGAAGATGATCTTTCCTTAAGGTTTCACTTGACACACCTTCAATACCACTATACATATCCTTAAAGCCATAAGTATAGTAATCTCTAATAGCGTTTTTTATTTTCTCATCAAACTTATTAGATGAAAACTTGGTAAAGTCATTTGATTTATTAGGCATAAAAACCATCTCCTAAATTGATATATTGAAAAGCAATAGTAGTTGCTAAAAAGCTCTACTATTGCTTTTCATATGAACGAATTTATTTTCTAAACTCTTCCAGGCTAGTAATAATTCTTATATTTAAATTATCGTACAGGTTGCTAATATTCAGTTTCTCTTTAGCTGTAATCTTCATGAAGACCTTACTAACTAACCCCATAATTTCATCTGAAGTCTTGTATGGAGCTATTGCAGTCAAGCTTTCCTCGGTAATATTAGTTATCGTATGGGCTAAGCCATTTCTATGGTTATCTTCCACTAACCTTAACTCATCTAATAAATTCAATAATACAGTAAGCTTATCTTTAGGAGCTTTTTCATTTAACGCATGTAATATTTTTAGCATATTATAGAATGAAAGATTAGTTCCGTCTCTAAAATTGCCTTTTCCCATAGTATCGAGATAAAGTAAAGTATCTGGAGAAACATCAGCTAACATCTCTCTACTGATTTTCCAGCTCGCATTTATATTATCTTTTTTTGTACAAAATCTTGCAGGTTTTAAATCTGTTTGCGTTTCAAAATAATAAAGTAATAACTCAAATAAGAATGGTGTTAATTTAACAACAAACTCTGCCAAGTCCCCCTTTTTTTGACGCAGCCACATAACCATAAAAAATTCATATAACATATTGATTCTTTCATTTTTGCTAACTTGTTTATCAACCAAGTCTTTACCAATGGTAAAGGCTTTTTCTGTTTGTAATTTAGCTCGTAAATCAGCGTGCTTAATTAATTGCCCGGTTACATCAGTAAACATAGCTGAGTTCTTATTATAAAGTGCATAAGCAGCACTATATTCATAGTTTTCTATTAAACTTATAAGCCTATGACGTATATTATAACGCCATAATAATGAAAGTGGAGCTTCCTCGCAACGATCTGTTCGATTTTCATTATTATCTTCGTTTGTCTTTATTATTTCATCAATATCAGCATCATCTTGCGTCGCATAAGCAGCTCTATTAGAACCCCGTTCCGGTGAATTAACCTGTACTGGAATAATATTTTCAAAGTCCGTAGCTAATAAGCTCATTATCATTTTCATTTGAGGAGTTCCAGAGCTGAGATTTAGTAAAACTTTCTCATTAGGATACTCTTTACGCAACTCTAAAAATCCTTCTACCAAAGGAATTAAATTTTCTACCAAATGTGCTTCTGTAATTTCAGTCTTTATAAATTCAATTTCACAATCAGGAGCATTATATTTTATAGCTTTAGAATAAATACTCCTTTTCTCTTCCTTTTCTACCATATCCTTGCTTAGAAAAATTCTCACCATTCTAGGATGATATTTTCTAATAATGTGCAAGATAGCACCATCGTGACCAGCACGAATAGGATCAGTATCTCCAGCAGGTGTGTACAAAATAGTCATGGTCAAAAACCTCCTTGAAACTAAATAGGCAAAAGCCGTCCCCAACTTTGGGGTTACATCTGAAATTATGAACAAGCAGATTTTGAAAACTTAGATTTGAGGTTTTCCGTCCCCAACTTTGGGGTTATCTTTCAAATAAAGTTTATCACTATCTGGAGACTAAACATTATTTTTAGATTCTCTGATTGGGAAATTATTATAACTTTATAGTTCGTTAAGGAGAAGAACTAAAGAATTTCCGTCCCCAACTCAGGGCTTATTTTTTATTATCTGAAAAGCCAATTAATTGAAAGCGAAAGAAGTATCTTTCCGTCCCCTTCTCGGGGCTTATTTTTTTATTCCAAAGATAAGAGAAGAAGATATTGAAAAAGATAACTTTCCGTCCCCTTCTCGGGGCTTATTTTTTTATTAGACATTTTTCAATTAACATTAAAAATTTTTAGGACTTTCCGTCCCCTTCTCGGGGCTTATTTTTTTATCCTGTCCCTATAAATCCGCCTGCAGCAAGGCTCTGCATCGCATTTTGCGGCGCAGTCCCTGCCACAAACCACTTACCTCATTATTTTTTACTGCAAAACCGCTGCCAACGCAGTCAGCAAGCGGCGCGGCGCAGTTCACCACTTTTCCTGCAAGTCTGTGCGTACAGCACCCATACCTAAAGCAGTTTTTATCCCAATTCCACAATAATTAGCATATTCACCAAGCATGGCAATAATCCTGTTGCTCATTAAATTACTTTTCATCCCTAATGTATAATGGCCTCTAAACGCAGGTATTCTTGCACCATCAACGCTGAACGCCTGCATCCGCAGGCGATAATCCGCAACGTAAACCTCCTGCGCCAAATCATGCACAATGCCTTGCGCATCCAGCCTTTCCCTATCTGCAAAAGCATTCCAGCGCTTAACCAAGCTGCCCAAAATGAACTGTGGCTGCGGAAAAATAACATACTGTCCTTCGCTTTTAAAACTACATGACGTAAGAAAATCAAAGCTTACATATCTGCCAACTAAAGGACGCGCAAAATATTTTTCTGCTAAACTAACATAATCTGTTGCAGGCAAAAACTCTTTACTGACTAGCTCTATCTCCACATTTTTCTGTTTCAAAAACACCTTTTGTGGCAAAGCAAAAGCAGCATCCAATATTTCGTTTTTAGCCTGTTCATTTAATGCCGTTATCCGCCAATATAACGCATTCCTGTTTTTGTCAAAATGTAAAAACTGACTATATGGGCGCAAACTGTTTTGATGCATTGTCTCTGCATAAGCTTCATCTATCTGCGCCATTAATACACCATGCAAAAGCGAGCACGCAGATTGTGGTAACTTTATGCCATCAGGCACAGCTAATTTTATTTCTAATGTCTGAATCATACTTTGTATACCTCTGCCAACCCCATAAGTATTAATTTACCTTGATATCTAGTACATTTCAAAGTACGTGGTGAAATAAATTTATCATATAATATATGCTTATGTTGTTTAAAGCTCTTCTCTAATAAAACTTTAATTGTATTTTTCGCCTGTTCGGCATCAGGCGCAAGCATTGCTAAAAACGTCTTACTTAAAAAGCCTGTATTTCTACCTAAAAATATATTAGCATTTTCTATACCGGTAAACTGCTCTGAAAACTGCCCTCCAAAAGCATCTTGCAAAAGCTTCACCACTGCGTCAAAATATTTTTGTGTTAGCAAAAGCAAATCATCTATGCTGTTAATTCCCAGTGTAGACATAAACGCTTTATCAAGCTTAACGTCAAAATATAATTTGGCTCCTGGTAACATACATTCTCTAAATATTGGTAATGGATGCGTAGCAGCATTGCCAAGTTTATCAAAGCCACCATCAATTTTTTGTAAAATGGCGACATGTATATCTTTGCTGCTGATAGTATCACTCACATGCAAACCACGCAAAGAATTGCAAACAGCATTACCATTTTCTACATACTTGCCTTTTTCTTTAAGTTGTAATGTATGCAATAAATCAGCTTCAATTTTTTGGAAAAATTTACTGATATTGTTAAAAGTTACATCAGCTTGTTTTTTCAATTTCTGATCATAGTTTAGTTGTCGTTGTTCAGCAAGTATTCTATCTAAAGCATCTACATATCTAGCTATTTTTTGCCAATATTCATTTTTTAAAATTTTATTTTCTTCTAGTAAATTATACAAAATTGCTGTCCTAAACACACCTTTAATACTGCTGCCTGGTATATATAATGAACCATCTACCTGCTGTATATGCTTATCTACATCATTCAGCGTATTTTTCTTTTCAGCATTAATCAAATTGACTTCTGCCTGTGCTTCACCGACAATAATATTCTGTACATCTTTAAGCGTAAATTTCTGTGCTTCTAACCAAGTCAGCAAATTTCGTTTATCCTTATAATCGCCAACATATCTTTCATATGCAGATAGCAACCCATGCTGATAAATAAAATGATGCCACTTCTGCAAATCTAAAAAATATGCTTTTTGCTGCTTAGGTGAATAAAAATAATCTTTCGCAGTCAGCTTTGTGCCATCACTAATATTAACAGGTGTAATTATATTGAGGCACATTTGGCTAACTTCTTGTTGCATATTTAACTTATTCATCTTTCAACCCCACAAACATTCCTACACCATCGCGATAAAGCTTATGCGCTAAGCCGTCAATGCTTTGTTCAAGCAACCGACCTTGCAAACGCTTATTAAAACAGGAACCTTCAGCTAGCATATAAACGCTATCACGCTTAATATTTTCTGCCACCGAAGGTGATGAAATAAAACCACCACGCTTAAGTAGTTTATAGGCACCTGTTTTTACAGTCACGATTTCCGAAACTAGCGGACATACAGGTGCAAGACACATTTGCAACTTACTTTGATTATCATGAAGCATTAAGGCAATAGCAGTATCGTCATCATAAATAGTACCATTATCATAAAGATTCCGTTTTCCTTTTTCCAAATCAACAGTAAATTTTCCAAAACCACTGCTGCGTTTGCCACCAATACCGCTCATACCAAGTTGCACAAGCAACTCGCCTAGCCATGCAATATCATCTTCATCATCTACACCGCAAATAAAATACAAGCCTGCATTTTCTGCGAAAAGATAACTGCCAACATAATAAGGCAACGGCTCTGCTTCACGCAAATTTACTTTGCCACTTACAAAAGGTACAGCAAATTCAGGTACATCATACTCAATCGGCTTACCTTGTTTTGAGTTTTTCAGCCATTCTTCTAGCTGAGACGCACGGATATAGCTTGCTTTCTTCTGCTTCTTCAATTTCGTTGCCAACTGCTTCATTTCGTTAAAGCTTTTACTAGCTTGCTCTTTAACATCCATTTGCAGTAATGGTTTTGGCAGATACATATATAATTCTTTAGCCTCGTCTTGAGTACGATAATATGGGAACAGGCTCGAAAATTTAAGTTTCTTTTGGCTTACTTTAGTAATAAGCTTTCGCAGTAAATCATCATCAATAGCAGCAGCTTCATTACAAAGCGCAGCAAATAAAGTATCAGCACTACAACTTAAAGCCATTTTATCCAGCTTGCCACCACTTGCTGTGTCACCAAAATGCACTGGTGCTAAAAAATTTAAGGTGAAAACATAGTAAATCATAATACATCAATCCTTAAACAATGTTTCATAGGCTGCTACATCAAAAGCAGTTGTACCAACAGCTTCCAAATTAATATTCTGTAATACTACCCTACCATAGCCACGAGAACCATGACCACCAAGATAATCGTTCTCTAATAATTTAAAGCCTTCTGTCAAAGTTGCTAAATCCTCTTGTACTTCTTCCAAATCTTCTACATTATAAACTAATTTAAAGGCAAATTCCGCCCCCGCAGGCACACGCTCAATCTGACGTAGATTTGCTACACCAGATGTTCTGCTAATTGTATTTTCAAATTTAACCTCACCAATATAAGTGTCAGTATCAAGAGCAGAAAATCTTTCCTTTGTCGCTTCTGTAATAAACAAATCAAAAAACTGCAGACGTGCCGGGCAGGCAAAGTTTTTGCCACTAGCGCCGAATAAACGCTTTATAACTTCATTATCATAATCTACTTCTTTTAAAATATAACCAGGACACGTGAGCTTAGCTAATAAGGTCCTTATTTTTCCCTTAAGCGAACTTCCCGGAATAATCGGCGCATGGGTAAAAGGGTCACGAATAAACGGACTGTCAACAGCACCAATAGGAGCAAAATCACTGCCGCCGCCAATGTGCATACCAGTCAGAACTTTTAAAATACCAGTAATTAAAACTTTTCCTTTTAACGGTTTTTGCGTTCTCTTCTCGTCCATCATTTATCCTTACCTCCATAAAACTTATGATAAGCAACTAATGCCTCTACATACTTGCAAAGCTTTTGGAATTTTTTCGTATCATTACCAACATTATCTATAATATTTCCCAAGTTAGCCGTATTCATAAACTGTTTTACAGTATTTATCCTGCCAGCTTGATATAACAAATTAACCTTAAGAAACTTAACTTCTGCTACCAACTCGCTAGAAAGTTCCTTTGTTTCTTTATTTTGTGCAATATATAAATCCACTTTATTTCTAACAACATTAATCGCTGTTAGAAACTTTCTTACTTGCGATGTAGTCAAAGCAATCTTGCCATATTTATCTTTTTCAAGATTATTAATTACCTTCTCGGCATCACCAACGACATCATAATCTAACGGCGCTTTAAAAGCAGAAGTATTATTAAAGTTATTATTACGAACAGGTCTTGAATTTGAATTATACCCTGCTTTCTTTAATTGCAAACGCATATCATTCATACCCATTATTAAGCCTCCTTCGACTCACGTCTATAATAAATAAGTAAATCAATCGCTGTAAAAAGCTGTTTTCTATCTGTCACGTTAATGTACCATTTATACATCTGCTGGCTGAACTCTTCATAGCATTGCTGTAATACCAAATTTTTTTTATCACCTGGCTGCATTCTTCCCAAAGTATAAGCAAACCGAGCAATGTTAACTTTATCTTTTTCCGCCTCTTCAATTAAGCTATGTAAGCGATAGAGCATGGACATCCCCGCTTTTAATTTGTCCTGCTCATTAGCAAATCCAAGATGCTTAATTAAAAAAGCTAACTTTTCAGCACATACTTTATCGGTAAAATCCTGCCAATGATAAATATGCTTACATTGTAATTTTTCTTCATTGCTATGCTGTTCCGTATCAAAACCAAACAACGCAATACTGTTTTTATCATTATCTTTAGCAGCACCTTCCAGCATACCTGTAATTTCTGCCATCTTGCTAATCGGATAACCAGGATTAAATAACGCCAAGCCAGCAGAAAAGCTCAGCTTATCATTAGTAAACTTACTAAAGGCTCTCCTGATATCAACAGCCAGCTCTAAAAGCTCATCCCACGCGCCAACAATAAACATATCGTCACCACCGGAATAAACTACGTGTACCTTACGCTGTTTATCCTTAGACAAACCAAATAAGCTAAAGGGCTGCTGTTTATCGTTGATATCAAAGCCTGTTAATTCACCCTTGCAAAGCTTATCTACTGCCAGCTTGAAAAACAAACCTAAGTCTCTAGATAAATCTGCATAGCGCGATAAGGTAGCATATTTTTCAGGCTCAGCTGCCTGCTGATGTACAAATCCACCAATAAAAGCCGCACCTAAATTATCCACGTCGGCTCGCAATACTCCAAGGCGCTTAATACCATACTGCCCATCACAGCAAGCTGCTGCTAATTTTTCAAACTCTAAGACTTCTCCCTTTTCACCAGCAGAATAGTAATCAGCAAGCCACAAGCGTGTGCTGATAAACTTTCCTGTTACTGCCTCATTCTTGCTGTAAATGCGCACTATATGGTCAGCATATTTTTCCAGCTCCTTGTTATTTACAACAGCAAGATAAAGCTGCTTATCGCTGCCAAACACCTCTAAGCTGTTTTCCACCGCTGTATCCAGGATGACAAATACTTCTTTTTGAAATAAAACTCCACCTAATTCATATAAGCCAGCGCAGGTAGAACAAACATAGCCTTCACTGATATTATCAACCTTCTGCAGCTCCGTACTAGATAAATGGCAGATAGAGCATTCTCTTGCCTTATCCATATTCTTATTATAAATGCTATTACTATCAAAAAGCTGCTCTAAGTTATCTGCGTCATAACGACAAAGCTTATCCTTATTAAGCTCCTTGCTAACAGCAGCAAAAACATTTCTTTGCGTACCAGATGAACGTAAAGCATTAGCAGAGCACTGCGCATATCCCATAGCCATATATAGCTGCGTACCAAATTTTGCTAGCAGCCACTGGTTAAGCTTCACCTTCAGTGCCTCAATAGTCTGCCTGGTCTTTTCCGTATTGGCTGCTAAAACATAAAAATGTCCACCACCCGTATAAAGCAGGTTAGCTCTACATAAATCTAAGGCTTCAAGCATTTCATCTATAAAATTTTCCATGAGGATTTCCAGATAGAAGGAACGCCCACGTAAGGATTTTAACGCTCCCTTAGATGGAATGGTATAGATAAAGCTTTGAATACCAGAAAAATCACCGGAAATCAGCAGAAAGGCAGCCTCATTTCTAAATTCTGCATTCGCTTTGCTAAAGCAGAATTTTTTATAATCCGTTATGTTTTTAGCTGCAAAGTATTGATACATACAGCTTGCTATAGCTGCAGTGATTTTAGAATGGATATAAAGAGAAATGTCAGATACTGATTTTCTATTCGTACAATCTGAAACAAATGATACTGTGTCCTCTAGAATAGTTAATAAGCGATTATTATCCATTTTTTCAAATGGTTCAGCTTGAAAACTATAAGCAAGGATATCTACTAATTTTTTATATTCTTTTTTTAATGCATTTGTTTTATTATAAACATAAGGATAATTAAATTTATTCTTTCCACTTAACTCTATAGGATAATAATTAGAAACATCTTTAGATTTAATATCTCCAAAAATATTAAAAATACTATGCAGACAATTAGGTTCATCTATACTTTTTGAGATATATTCTTCTTCACTATTTGCTATATTATTTGCTTCGTATATAATATAAGCCACATTATTATCGTCGCTTGCTTTAGGTATAGAAATGCTATTAAAAGCACTTATACAATTCAGTATCTTTCTAGCATAATCGCTATCTTCTGAAACATTACTTAAAAATTCTATACTTGCTTCAGAATAATTCTTTATGTTGCTATCTGAATAACAACACAGTTTTCCTATATCATGTAACAAAGATGCTTTTATCAAGATATCCATATCTGCCATTTGTATTTCTCCTATATATAAGAATTGTTATAAGCCTAATTTCTTTCAATACTCAACATGTTTAATTCCAAACCACTGCACATTATCATCCCATTCAAAAATAAATTCACCTGCTATATAAGTATTATTTTTGCTATACGACCTAGTATATGGCAATATGATTTTATTACCTTGTATATTTATTTCACCTAAACGTGGAGCACCATTATGATCCATAAACTCTATATCTGCACAATGATTTTTTAAATCAGCAATTCCTATATAATTATAGTAACTATTAGCGCATTTCCCCATAAGCAGAAAAACTTGCGACGGTCCGCTAGTTATGCCCTTTGATAAATAAAACGTTCTACCATGATTATCCGTTATTTTATATATTTCTGGACATGCAACTATATTTTTTAAGATGAAGTTTTCACCTACATATACACCCTTAGTATGGGATGATCCCGCTCTCCCATTATAATAATGATTTGCAAATTTAAACGTTAATGCTTCTGAACCTCTGCCGAACGTGAAGCTATCGTAAGTTTTATAATCATATCCTTTAGCTATAGCAGGACTAGGCCCACCAGCTCTCGTATTCGCATACCAGCCTAAATATACTGGTTGATTAAATTGCGTTGTTGACGCAAACGCCACACTTGCCAGGCTCAATAATAATGTTACTAATAAAAAAATCTTTTTCATAATATATTACCTCCAATAAACCTATCTTCTCATCAACGCCGCCACAAATAACCCAAACGCCATCATAGCGTCTAAAACTATTAACAGCGTATTAGTCTCACTCCTACCAAAAAACACCTTATGCATCTTGTACAATCCATACATGACTAATGCAAACGGTATATAACTTAACGGTGCTGGTAGAATCTTATCTATCATGCCAACTACTCCAAATAAAACAGCAATAATAATTATCCAAGTTATACATCCAAAGCTAGTTGATTTTTCTCCTCGGTGCTCCTCTTCCAATTCTTGCATTTCCTGAAAATCTTCAGCCACACTAACCCCAACAACAATGTCCTTCAAATCCTGCGTTTTTTGTTCATCAGCTCTTTTTCTCCGCTCATAAGCTTCTCTATCAACATAATCTCTGCAAGTGTTGCCATATCTATCGTTAAAATATTCTCCGGCATAATCACAACGCCATTCATCACGCGCAGTTTGATGGAAATAATCACGATAATAAAGACAATCCCTACAATCTCCATTGTATCCCACCTTCTTTTCCACCCCTCTATTCATCTTATCTGAACGTTGTACCCCTCACTATACAAATGCGCAATAAGAAGGATTTCATCCATAACTAACTACTTACATTATTTTCTAAATATTTTTACATTGTTTTTGCTAATCTTCTATTTTCCCTTATATATCTAATTATAACCAATTTGCCACACAAGAAACACATGTGACAACTTTTGTGACAGCCTTTTTAGTTATTTGAGGCTTTATTATTGTCACAAATTCATCTATAATATAAATATTGACGATGAACTATTTTAGGAAGGGTTTTGCTTATGACATTATTTGCGGATACACTTAAAAACTATTTAGAAACTAAAAACTTAACTGTTGTCACTATCTCAAAAATTAGCGGTGTAGACAGAACAATGATACAGCACATGAAGGTTGGTAAGCGTATGCCTGCGAATGTTGCAGACGTAACTGCTATTGCCAAAGCCATGATGCTCAACCCCAGTGAAACAGCAGAATTGCTGCGTGCCTATCATATATCACATATGGGTGAGGAAAATTATTTCCGTCGGGAGCATGTCAGCAAAATCATCTCCAGTTTTTACGATATGAATTCTGCCGACGAGCTTGTGATTCCCACAGGTGTGCAGGATATGCTTGAAATGAATGAAGCTCTGAAAATAATCAATGGTCAGGGCAATATCAATCGCATTTTAAAAGCTGTTTTAGAGATTGAAGCCAATAAAAAATCAGGCCATATCAAACTCATGGTGCAGCCTGAATATCAGTATGTTTTCGATTGTCTTACTTCCATTGATTTTAACCGCAACAATACGCTTGTGGAAGCAATTATCGTTTTTGATAAAACCGAAGGACATAAAGGCACAACCTACAATCTGAATATCCTGCAAAAGCTTGTGCCGATTTTATTCCAATGTGAAGTTTTCCATCCTTACTATGTTTATGATAATGTTGATACACTGTTCAATAACACTAGCATGCTGCCGTTCAAGATTATCACCAGTGATTTCGTGCTGGCAGTGTCCTATGAACAGGATAAGGCTGTGCTTTGCAATTCGCAGGATATGGTAGCACTCACCTGTGATACCTTTCAAAAAAGCCTCAGTGTTGCCAATCCTATCTGCCACACCTTCCATCCTACGCCGGAGGAATATTTGCAATCTACCTTCCTCAGCGATGAGGAAATAAACGCTGAAGAAGTGCATGAGCTTTTCTACCAGCCTTGCTTCCCCAGCTTCTGCCCGGAAAGTATCCTCATGGATAGATTGAACACTGACATTATCCCGCCAGAAATGCAGGGAGTTATTGCCGATTACTTTGCTAAAATCCGCTCAAAATATAGCTCTCACAGCATTTCCTTTACGCTTGAAGGCTTAAATCTCTTTATGGAAACAGGACGCGTAACAGAAATCCCTGATTTTATGTACACCTACCTGACGCCGCCGCAACGCCTGGCGCTTTTAAAGAATATTATCAACAGTGTAGAGGACGGCAGCTTCACACCAAGGATTGTGCGCAGCGAAAAGCTCTCCGTGCCTTCGCCTATTTGCATTTGTGCACCGAGCGAGCAAAAGGTTATTATTTATTACTTCAGTCCCAATAAAGGACAGTATATCTTCCATCTGCAGGAATTAAGCCTGGTACATGCATTCCATGATTTTCTGGTTTACCTGCCGGAAAGCAGTATGGTTTATTCTGAAGAAGAAAGCAAAGAGCTGCTGCATTCTGTCTACGAGAAATACAAAAATCTTTATAATTGATAAGTAACATCAACGAGGTTGAGGCAAACCAACTTCACAAATTAAAGAATCGCTAGAGTTAAGTATTTTTTAATTTTTTGCACTAAAAAACCAGTGGGAATTTACCTGACGGTAAACCTCCACTGGTTTTTCTGTTCAAGGCTGGTTTTGTCCCAGCCTCGTTTGTTATATCCTATGCAATTTTACATTTCCGAGAATTGATCCTTGCCTACACCGCAAAGAGGGCAAACCCATTCTTCCGGTACATCTTCCCAAGCAGTGCCTGCAGCAACACCGTTATCGGGATCACCAACCTCAGGATCATACACATAACCACAAACGTCACATACCCATTTTGCCATTAGCTTCGTCCTCCTCTTGCCATAGCCTGCGCTTTTAAGAAAGCTAAGCGCGAGCTACAAAATAATTATTATTTTTGACCTATAATTATTATAGCATAGTATGCGAGGATATTCTGCAAAATAGCTGTGAACCTTTTACTGCAGCGCCTGCTGCTTTTCCGGCAAATCCAGACGGAAGAAATCGTACAGCGTCTGCGCCGCCGCATGGTTCATGCCTTCTACCGCAGCCAGCTCTTCAACGCTGGCTGCCCGCATAGCGTCCAGCGTTTTGAAAGCCTTCCACAGCTCCTGCCGGCGCTTAGGCCCGATACCTTCCACATGGTCGAGCACAGAAACGAGATTGCGCTTACCGCGCAGCTTGCGGTGGTAGGTAATGGCAAAGCGGTGCGCCTCATCGCGGATGCGTTGAATGAGGTGCAGCGCAGCTCCTTCACGGTCCAGCATAATACTTTCGCTCTGGTGCGGCTTGAAGATTTCCTCCTCGCGCTTAGCCAGACCTACAACCGGCAAATCATCAAGACCAAGGCCGCGAATAACCTCCAACGCCGAGCTCAGCTGACCCTTGCCGCCGTCGATAACCACTAGGCTTGGCAAGTCCTCATAATCTCTGTAACGGCGGTAGACAACCTCCTGCATGGATTTGAAATCATCAGGCTTGCCTTCTGCCGAGACAATTTTATATCTGCGGTAATCTTTTTTACTGCTGGTGCCGTTGCGGAACACAACCATGGAAGCAACAGTTTCGCTGCCCTGCGTATGGCTGATATCGAAGCAGTCCATGCGCTCCAGGGGATGCTCCAAGCCCAAGGCCTGCTGCAGCTCTTCGGCTGCCTGCAGGTCATTTTTGAGTGATAAACTGCCCTTACGCAGGCGTTCATTCAGCAGCTTGACAGCATTTTCATTCGCCAGCTTCAGCAGGTCCTTTTTCACGCCGCGCTGC
>ULMQ01000713.1_pt1 | contig 18867 bp, 14 predicted proteins | sample 1951701 | NCBI WGS metagenome assembly ULMQ01 (sample SAMEA4835555, study PRJEB28245) | human gut metagenome | biome: gut microbiome; material: fecal sample | place: Denmark | collected 2008
AAAGGATACTACTGTTACGGCGCAGTTCGCCATGAAAGACCCAAAGCCTGAAATGACGGAGTGGGGCAAGCCGTATTTCCTGGCATGGACCACCACGCCCTGGACTCTTGCCGCTAACTCTGCATTGTGCGTTGGCCCCAACATCGATTATGTTGCAGTGCAGACTTACAATCCTTATTCGGGCGAGCCCATCACGATTGTAATGGCCGAGGTGCTTGTAAGTTCGTATTTCAACGCGAAAGGCGAGGGCATGGACCTGTCTGAGTACAAGAAAGGCGACAAGGTTATACCTTATAAAATTATTGCACATTATAAGGGCACCGACCTTGTAGGCATGCACTATGAGCAGCTTCTGCCTATGATTAGCCCGATGACCGATGGCGCGTTCAAGGTAATCCCCGGCGATTATGTTACGACGGAGGACGGTACCGGCATTGTGCATATAGCTCCTAATTTTGGTGCTGATGACGCAAATGTGGCTAAGAAGGCAGGTGTGCCGCCTATTGTACTGATTGACAAGAAGGGCAACCAGCGCCCGGTTGTAGACCTTGAAGGCAAGTATTATGTCATTGACGACCTTGACGAAGAGTTTGTAAACAAATATGTGAATGTTGAAGCATGGAACCGTTATGCCGGACGCTACGTGAAGAATGCTTACGATGAAACTCTTACGGACAAGGACGAAACGCTCGATATAACGATATGTATGGACTTGAAGGCGCGCGGCATGGCCTTCAAGATAGAGAAGCACGTACATAACTATCCGCATTGTTGGCGTACAGACAAGCCGATATTGTATTACCCGCTTGACAGTTGGTTTATCCGTTCGACTGCATGCAAGGACAGGATGGTGGAGCTTAACAAGACCATCAACTGGAAGCCTGAGAGCACAGGTACGGGACGCTTCGGTAACTGGCTTGAGAATCTTAACGATTGGAACCTCAGCCGCAGCCGTTTCTGGGGTACTCCTCTTCCCGTATGGCGTGACGAGGATGGCAACGAGATATGCATAGGTTCATTGCAAGAGCTTTACGATGAAGTGGAAAAGAGCGTTGAGGCTGGGTTTATGGCTTCAAACGTAATGAAGGATAAAGGATTCGTGCCGGGTGATTATTCACAGGAAAATTATGACAAGATAGACCTGCACCGGCCATATGTTGACAATATAATATTGTGCAGCAAGTCTGGCAAGCCCATGAAGAGGGAAACCGATTTGATAGACGTGTGGTTCGATTCTGGCAGCATGCCTTATGCTCAGATCCACTATCCGTTTGAAAACGCTGATGCGATAGATAAAGGATTGGCTTTCCCTGCCGACTTCATTAATGAAGGTGTCGACCAGACGCGCGGTTGGTTCTTCACGCTCCATGCCATAGCTACTATGGTGTTTGACAGTGTTGCGTTCAAGAACGTTATTTCGAGTGGTCTTGTGCTTGATGCTAAAGGCAACAAGATGAGCAAGCGTTTGGGTAATGCCGTAGATCCTTTTGAGACGATAGAGAAATATGGTGCCGATGCTGTGCGCTTCTACATGCTTACCAACTCGTCGCCTTGGGACAACCTTAAGTTTGACCCCAACGGCGTGGATGAGGTGCGCCGCAAGTTCTTCGGTACGCTGTATAATACATATTCGTTCTTTAGCCTTTATGCTAATGTGGACGCATTTGACTGTTCGCAGGAGGTAATACCCGTGAAAGAGCGTCCGGAGATAGACCAATGGATAATTTCGGAGCTTAATTCGCTCGTTAAGGGTGTTGACAATGCGCTTTCAGATTATGAGCCGACAAAGGCCGGCAGGTTGATCGATGCTTTCGTAAACGATGATTTGAGTAACTGGTATGTCCGTCTGAACCGTAAACGTTTCTGGGGTAAGGAAATGGACAAGGACAAGCTTTCAGCATATGAAACTCTTTACACTTGTCTTGAGACAGTGGCAAAGTTGCTTGCGCCGTTCTCTCCATTCTATTCAGACCAGCTTTACATGGATCTTGTTAGGGCTACAGGACGCAAGGATGTCGAATCCGTGCATCTTACGGAATTCCCCGTAGCTGACGAAAGTCTGATGGATAAGAATCTGGAAGCACGTATGAAGATGGCCCAGAAGATTACTTCCATGGTGTTGGCTTTGCGCCGCAAGGTCAATATTAAGGTGCGCCAGCCGTTACAGTGCATCATGATTCCTGCTGTTGACGAAGTTCAGCGCCAGCGTATCGAGGCTGTGAAGAACCTCATTGTAAACGAGGTGAACGTAAAAGAGTTGAAGTTTGTCGAAGGAGCTGGTGTTCTGGTTAAGAAAGTTAAGTGCAACTTCCGTACCATGGGCAAGAAGTTTGGCAAACTGATGAAGAGCATAGCAGGACAAATTGAGGTACTTTCACAGGAGGATATTGTAGCATTCGAAAAGGCAGGAATGATTACGTTGCAAGTTGACGGACAGGAAGTTACCGTTGAGGCTGGTGACGTTGAAATAATCAACGAAGACATACCAGGATGGCTTGTTGCCAATGACGGGAACCTTACTGTAGCACTTGAAGTTGAGCTTAACGAAAGTCTGCGTAATGAAGGTATGGCACGTGAGCTGATTAATAGAATTCAGAACTTACGTAAGGAATGCGGTTTGGAAATTACTGACCGTGTTAATATAACCATATCGTCAGACAACCGCGTTGAGTCGGCTATTGCCTCGTTTGGTGAATATATTAAGGGCCAGGTTCTTGCCGATAGTATAGTTGTTGCTGATAATGATGGCAACGAGGTAGACTTGGATGAGCTTAAAGTGAGAATTAAGGTAGTCAAAGTATAATCTTAATGGTGAATTTATAATTGTAAACAGAAAATTATGATTACTTCCGGCTGTTGTTAAACTCGGTTTTAGCAAGAAGGAATAGTCATAATTTTCTCAGTTTACTTAAATGTAAGTTCTTCATATAAATTGGAATATTAACTTTAAAAGATACATATTATGGCAGAAAAAACACGTTACAGCGATGAGGAACTTGAGGAATTCAGGGGAATTATCAATGAAAAGCTTAGACTTGCCAGGCGTGACTACAATCAGATGATGAGGACTCTGATGAACGCCGATGGCAATGATGTGGATGATACGTCGCCTACATACAAGGTGCTTGAGGAAGGTAGCGCTACGCAGACAAAGGAGGAACTTATCCAACAGGCAAGTCGTTTGCAGAAATTTATTCAAGGTCTTGAAGGGGCTTTGATACGTATAGAGAACAAGACATATGGCATTGACCGCATAACAGGCGAGTTGATACCTAAAGAGCGTTTGCGCGCCGTTCCACATGCAACGCTCAGCGTAGCTTCGAAAAATGCAAGGAAGAATAATTAAAGAGTATTGCATTAATATTATTGTGGCCAAGGATTGGGAACAGATGCAGATTAAATGAAAGTATTATGCGTTTTGTTCCCAATCCGGGTTAATTTTAAGACAGTGAGGATGTTGGCATTAAACACTTGTTGGAAAAAAGGATTCGCGGTAGGACTCGCGGTAATATTATTACTTATAATCGATCAATTTATAAAGATAGAAGTAAAAACAGGCATGTGTCTGCATGAAAGTATTCATGTGACAGATTGGTTCTATATTTACTTTATAGAGAACAACGGTATGGCTTTTGGTATGACTTTGGTCAATAAGGTTGTTCTGAGTCTTTTTAGGATTGTTGCCATTGTTGTTTTAGGATGGTATCTTTGCCGTCAAATTAAACGTTGCGCACGTGCAATTTATGTAGTATGTCTGACTCTCATATTTGCGGGTGCTTTGGGCAATCTTATTGATTGCATGTTTTATGGTTTGATTTTTAATGCATCCTCACCATATTATTTATCTTATTTCGTACCGTTTGGTACAGGGTATGCTCCATTTCTTATGGGTAAGGTCGTAGATATGTTTTATTTTCCTCTGATTGTTACCACATGGCCTGAATGGGTCCCATTTTGGGGCGGAAATGAATTTGTTTTTTTTAGCCCGGTGTTTAATTTTGCTGATTCTTGTGTTAGTGTCGGAGTTATATTGCTTTTGATTTTTTGCCGAAAGGAACTGTCGGAAATAACGTTTGTTAGAAAATGAGAATATATTCTGTTTTCAAATGTCTCATACTTTGTGCTTTGGTCTTGTCTTGCAAGCCGCAAGTTCCAGATAAGTATCTTCAGCCAGGAGAGTTTGAAGATATACTTTACGATTACCATTTGGCAGATGCCATGGCCCAAAATGATGAGAACTCATCAGAAGACGAATATAATACTATGTTATACCGTCAGGCTGTTTTAAATAAGTATGGTATTACTCAAGCAGAGTTTGACTCGTCTTTGGTATATTATACCCGTCACTCGGACAGATTGCATCAGGTTTATGAGAATCTTGTCAAACGTTTTGAAGATGATGCCATGTCTTTGGGTGCATCGGCAAATGACATTAGACGTTTTGGAGACATGAGGTCGGAACGTGACACTTCAAATTTGTGGGTAGGAGAGCCTGCAACAATGCTTACTGTATTTCCTCCTTATAATGTAATGTCTTTTGAAATAATGGCTGATAGTACATATCAAGCGGGAGATAGAATAATTTTCAGTTTTAATTGTGATTTTATATATAATGAAGGCATTAAGGACGGTCGCGCAGTACTTGCAGTGCAGTTTAAGAATGACAGCGTAGCTAGCAGCATGGTACGCATGTCGTCGAATATGAATTATGTACTTACTGTGACAGATTCGGATAAAAAAGGAATTAAGGCTATTCGTGGATTTGTTTACCTTGAAAAGTCTGTTAATTATGGTTCATCCATGACAAATAATGATTTGTGCCTGATGTTTATTGATAATATCCGTATGGTTAGGATGCGCGGCATGTCTTCATTGGGCTCAGGAGTAAATGGTAATACTAGTGCTCCTATGAGTAATGATACAGCGAGGAGAATTGTTGGAGCAAATCCTGTTGGACAAGGTTCTGGCCAGATAGGACAATCACAGCATAAGCCGTCTTCAAATTCGAAACCATTAAAATTATCTGATGTAAGGCCTTTACCGCCTCACCGATAGATTTGTTGTTCCAAGAAGTGTGTTTTTTATGATACGTCGTATTGCTGTACACAGGGTTATTATTGGAGGAAAAGTCATACCAATGTGCGTGGTTGGCATTGAAAATAATGGAATAGTTGCGTTTTATGAATCTTTTTCTGGTGAACCGCCATTTACAGAATGGATTGGCGGAACCGTAGTTTTGGGAAAAGATGAATGGGGTAGGATGGTGATTGAAAAATATAAAGATAGTTGAATCTCATTTTCATAAAAAGTGTTATCTTTGCAACATAATAACAAAAATCGTGTTTAATACTTAGGAGGGAAAAACGAATAAAGTGAACAACGCATATATAGAAAATATGGAAGGTATGGCGTATAGACGAGACGCAATGAATGGTTTGCAGCGGTCAATAAAGAGATTGCTTGATTTTGTATTTGCTCTTATAGGTCTTGTTGCTTTGTCTCCATTATTTCTAATAATATGTTTGTTGTTGAAACTGCAAAATAACGGCCCCGCAATATTTTATCAAGAACGTATAGGATATAAGGGGCGGCCTTTTACCATTTACAAGTTTAGGACGATGAGTGATTGCGAGACGGAGCCACGTTTGGTCGCGAATTGCAATGAGTATAATTCTACTAGGCTTGAAAGATTTTTGCGTGTACATCATTTAGATGAGCTTCCTCAGTTGTGGAATGTATTAAAAGGAGATATGTCGTTTGTTGGTCCGCGTCCTGAGCGGAAATATTATATTGACAAGATAATGGAGTTTGACAGGAATTATGAGCTAATATATGAAATGAGACCTGGACTCACTTCAGAGGCGACGTTGTACAATGGATATACAGATACGATGGAAAAAATGCTTAAACGTTTGCATATGGATATTTATTATTTGGAACACAGATCATTGTCTCGTGATTTTAGCATAATAATACGTACGGCATTAAGCATAGTAAGTGGAAAGAAATTCTAAACAATATATTTTTTGTATTTGTAAGATTATAATTATGAGAAGATTCTTTATATTGGCCTTTCTTATGTCATTAATGACGATGGGAAGTATGGCACAGTCAGCAATGACGGACGAACAGGTATTACAGTATGTTGTTGAGGAACATCAATCAGGAACGTCCCAAGCACAGATTGTGACAAAGCTTATGCAGCGTGGTGTTGATATTGAGCAAATACGCCGTGTAAAGCAAAAATATGAAAGATTGGCTAAGAATCAGGGATTGGGAGCGATTGTTACCAAAGAGAAATCGGGTAATCGTTTGCGTATCAACAATAGCAAGACAAAGATGAATAATGCTAACGTTAATGATGATACTGATGAATTCTTGCCGACATATCGTTTGACTGATGGTAGAGAGAAGGATTATGATAATAAGAATATCTATGATGAAACCAATGAAGATTGGCTAATGATGCAGGATGAACTTAACGGCTTCATTCCTGATACTGCTGCTATCGTACAAAAATATATGGATGATAGGAAAAAGAAAAAAGTCAAAGTGTTTGGCCGGGATATTTTTAATAATAAAGAACTTACGTTCGAACCTGAAATGAACATTGCGACTCCGCAGAACTATCGTCTTGGACCTGGTGATGCAGTTTTCATCGAAATTTATGGTGCTTCGCAAAAGACGATTGAAGGAACCGTTTCGCCAGACGGAACAATTACGATTGAGGGTTTTGGACCAGTACAGATAAGTGGTCTTACTGTTAAGGAAGCTAATTCGCGATTAAGGTCAACTCTTGGCAAACGGTATAGTAGTTCCAAAATAAGTTTGACAGTAGGACAGACAAGATCGATAATGGTTAATGTAATGGGTGAAGTGAATAATCCAGGAACCTACACATTACCTGCTTTTGCAACAGTATTCCATGCATTGTATATGGCTGGAGGAACAAATGACTTGGGTACAATGCGTAATATCAAGGTTTACAGGAATAATCGTCTTGTTTCAACTGTCGATATATATGACTATATCTTGAATGGTAAATTGACAGGGAATGTTCGTCTTGCAGATAATGATGTTATTTCTGTAGGTACTTATGATTGTCTGGTTAATATCACAGGTAAGGTAAAGCGTCCGATGTATTATGAAATGAAAAAGAATGAGAGCGTCGCAACATTGTTGAAATATTCAGGAGGTTTTACAGGTGATGCATATAAGAAGTCTGTCAGGTTAGTGCGTAAGGCTGGAAAAGAATATTCTGTTTACAATGTTGACGAGTTTGACATGAGTTCGTTCCAGTTGGCCGATGCAGATTCTGTAAGTGTGGATTCAATCCTACAAAGATATTCAAATATGGTGGAAATTAAAGGAGCTGTATTCCGTCCTGGAATGTACCAAGTTGGTGGTAATATAAACAGTGTCCGTACTCTTATTGAGAATGCCGATGGATTGAAGGAGGAAGCGTTCACGGCACGTGCTGTAATGCACAGAATGAAGCCGGACCGTACATTAGAAGTCATCCCTGTTGATGTAGAAGGTATATTGGCAGGTCGAACTGCAGATATTCCAATACAGAATAATGATGTTCTTTTCATTCCTACAAAACAAGAGATGATGGAGGAGCAGACTATAACCATACATGGCGAAGTTTTTTATCCGGGAGTTTATAAGTATGCAGATAATGAGACTCTTGAAGATTTTGTTTTACAGGCTGGTGGTTTGAAGCAAACAGCATCAACAGTAAAAGTAGACGTGGCGCGGCGTATTGTAAACCCTAAGGCATTGACTACTGATTCTGTGATAGCACGTACTTATACTTTTGCTTTAAAAGACGGATTTGTCATTGATGGAGAACCGGGCTTCAAGCTCATGCCATATGATGAAGTGTATGTTCGTAAGAGCCCAGGCTTTTATAAGCAGCAAAACGTTATGGTTGAAGGAGAAGTTATGTTTGGTGGAACATATACTTTGTCAAAGAAGAATCAAAGACTTAGTGATTTGATAAAGAATGCAGGTGGTGTTAATGATCGTGCTTATGTTGCCGGAGCAAGACTCGAGAGAAAAATGAATGAGGTCGAGCGTAAAAGGATGGAAACTATATTGAAAATGGCGCGTGAACAGGCTGAAAATCTAGAAATAGAAGCTGCTGCGCAGAATAAGAAAGTGGATTTGGAGAATAGTGAATTATTAAAACGATTTGAGATTCCCGAAACTTATTCTGTCGGAATAGAGCTTGACAAGGCGTTGTCTAATCCAGGAAGCGATGCAGATATTGTTCTTCGTGAGGGCGACAAGCTAATTGTTCCACAGTACACGGCTACGGTAAAGATTAATGGAGAAGTTATGTATCCTAATACTGTTGGTTACCAGCAAGGCAAGAAAGCCAAGTATTATATAAATCAAGCCGGTGGTTATAGTAATAAGGCAAAGAAGAGCCAGACATACATAATCTACATGAACGGAACCATTGCTAAGGTTAGTGAAGGTGCGAAGCCAATGCCTGGTTGTGAGATATTTGTACCACAAAAGAAAATTAACACAATGACAGTTGCCGAGAAGTTGGCTATTGGTTCAGCCAGTGCTTCTATAGCTACTATGATTGCAACATTGGTTAATGTATTGAAATAAAATGGTGTTGATATAAATTTTAGTTCATCCTTATATGGTTTGTTCTGTGGTAATATTAAAGACTTTTCAAGATTCCTAAAAAGAGGATTTTGGAAAATTCCAGGGATAATTTTTTTCTTTGGTTTTTTCTCTGTTGAAATAGTATTATGGCAATTTATATAAACAATGTAAAAACCATTAAGTTATTTAAGGATTCACCAAAAGGGTATTTGTCTGAAATTATAAAAACGTAGAAAATAAAATGGAAAAAGCAAGAGAAAAGCAGGATTATATTGACCTGATTCAGATAGCAAAAAGGATAAAAGAACATCGTAAATTGTTTTTTACGGTTTTGCCTGTTGTTTTTGTTATAGCCTCGTTTTTTGCTTTGTGCATCCCTAGATACTATACGACAGAAGTTAAATTGGTGCCTGAAGTTGAAAACCCTGATATGGGAGGAACTTTGGGCTCATTAGCATCTTCTTTTGGTCTTGACTTAGGTAACATGCAGACTTCAGACGCGATAACTCCGTTGCTTTATCCTGATCTTATGGAAGATAACGGTTTTATATCAAAGCTGTTTTCAATAAGGGTGAAAAGTTCGGTTGATGCAGACGTTAAAGTAGATACGACATATTATACTTATTTGAAGAAGTATCAGAAAAAGCCTTGGTGGATCTCGGTAAAAGGATGGGTTGCGAAGCAGTTTAAGGAAAAAAAGAAAAAAGCGAGCACTCTTAAAGAGTATGACCCGTATAACATATCAGAAGAAGAGTTTTTGCTGATGGAGAAAATAAGAAATGACATCAGCATTCAAGTCGACAAGAAAACGGCTGTAATATCCATATTTGTGAAGGCGCAAGATCCTAACATCTGCAAGCAATTAGCTGATGCCATAAAAGAAGAACTGCAAGACTTCATTACAAGTTATCGAACAAACAAAGCTCGTATAGATGTAGCGTATTATGAGAAACTCGCAAAAGAGGCTAAGATGGATTATGAAAGAGCGAGAAGACGTTACGCGTCATTTTCCGACTCAAACTCCGAGGCGATTCTTGAAAGTGTGCGTTCAACTCAAGATGATTTGGAGAATGAAATGCAATTATGTTACAATGCATACAGTATGATGCAAAATCAGTTGCAGTTAGCAAGAACCAAGGTGCAAGAGCGAACTCCGGCGTTCACGCTCCTGAAAGGTGCGATGGTTCCAGTGAAGCACAGTGGCCCGAAACGTATGTTGATGGTTATAGGTTTTATGCTTTTAGCTTCATTTGTTTTGGTTGTATATATATTTAAAGACGATTTGAAAAGGCATTAATCTTCGACCGGTATTCTCATTTGGTTCATAATGATGCTCAGAATAAACTTAAGACATATTTATTTAATAAATAAATTCTCATTGGCAAACTTTTTGTTTGTGATGGGGGTTGCCTTGGCGTTTTATGAATCATTGCATCCCTGGTTTTTATGGTTTTTGGGCCCTTATGCATATTTACTTACGGCATTTTGCCTGATAGGTTATGTTGTTTTGGTTAATACTGTGAGTGAGGTACCAGCCATAAACGTAAAATATCTTCCTCCGTTTATTGCTTATGCGTTAATACAGATCTGCATTTTTTTGGTAAATCCAGACGCCACTTTCATGGCTTTTATCTCAATAGCATTGCAGATAGCGTCCTTTTTTGTCATATTTAGAGCTGACGGAGAGCTCTTGAGGAATTCAATGCTGTTGATTTCCAAGTCGATGGCGATAATCTTATGTTTCTCTATATTTGGCTTCGTCCTATATCTTGTGGGTTATAATTTGCCTTACGTTGATGCAAGATACGGAGAAGATTTATATTCTTTCTCAAATTATTTCTTGTTTTTGATAGACGATAGATCCTTATTTGTTCTTATTCCGAGATTCCAGTCAGTATTCTTGGAACCTAGTCATATGGCCATAGCTTCCGTATTCTTGTTGATGTTGGACTGTGGAAAGTGGAAACGGTGGTACAATATTGTCCATATTGTGGCTGTTATTATTTCATTTTCGTTGGAGGCCTATGTCCTACTTTTTTGTTTGATTTTTTTAAGTAAATGGATACAGCATAAGAACTTTATACGTAATCTGATTATAATCATCTCACTGTTCTTAGGAGTTGTGATAGGTTCATTCTACTACCAGAATGGAGACAATATGTTTAATTCACTTATTGTGATGCGTTTGGAAATGGAGGACGGAGAGGTGGCCGGTAACAATAGAACTACTGGCGATTTTGACGCTGAGTACGACAATTTCATTAATTCTTCAGATGTGTTGTTCGGGCGAAACATGTATGACTCGTTTGGTAACTCTGGTTACAAGGTGTTCATATATGAGAATGGGTTAGTCAATCTTGTACTCCTTTTTATATTTTATGCCATTATTTTGTATAATCCGCAAAATAAGAAAGCGGCCTTTACGGCTTTTGTCCTTACACTCATTCATTTCATCGTCAGGGCTCACATGATGTGGGCTAGTTGCATTCTTCCGATGTATTGCATGGCGCAGTTCTTCAATAATGTTGCTTCGGGAAATAAAACATATCGAACCGATGACTAATCAAGATGTATCTGCCAACAATAAAAGGATTGCTAAGAACACGTTATTCCTTTATATCCGGATGATTGCAGCAACATTGTTGTCGCTGGTAACGGTGAAATATACATTGCAGATTCTGGGAATTAATGACTATGGTATCTATAATGTTGTTGGTGGTGTCGTGTCTTTCCTGACATTTGTCAATGCTACCATGTCGTCTGCCACACAACGTTTCCTGTCTTATGAACTTGGCCGTAATGATATTGTGGCATATAACGAGACTTTCAATTCACTTCTGCTTGTTTTTGCCTGTGTCGGTGTCCTGATGTTTGTAATACTTGAGGCCTTAACAAGTCCTCTGATATATTCGTGGTTGCAAATCCCTGATGCGAGGCGTGGGGCTGCTGAAATGGTATATCATTTGTCTGTCATTTCGTTCGTTTTCAGTTTCATAGCCATACCTTTTATTTCCAGTATATTGGCAAATGAACGAATGGGTGTTTACGCTTACATAACAATAGCAGACACTGCAGCCAAACTGTTGTTGTTGGCAATATTGGTGTTTTCTCCTTATGACAAACTTTTGTCGTATTCGGTTGGTATATTGCTTATCTCGTTTGTTACCAATCTTATTTATGTAATATACAATCAAAGATTTATCAATGCCACTCGTATTCGTTTCTTTTTTGATAAAAAGCTATTTGTCAGGTTGCTGAATTATATAGGTTGGTCTTTCCTCGGTTCTATTTCTGGTGTGATGTGCAATCAAGGGCTTTCCATATTGATGAACCTGTTTTTCGGTGTCGCCGTAAATGCTGCTAAAGCAATTGCAGATAGAGTCATGAATATCATCCAGTCTTTTGTTTTGAATTTTTATATGGCAGTGTCTCCCCAAATAACTAAAACGTATGCGGCAGGAGATATTGATTATACGATAAAGCTTGCGTTCAATAGTACAAGACTAGCTTTTTACTTGATGATGATATTGTCTGTTCCGTTGATGATATTGGCCGACGATATATTGAAACTTTGGTTGGGTGAGACATGTACGAATGAAATGGTTGTATTTACCCAACTTTCATTGATATTTGCATTAGTGAATGTTTTTGAGACACCAATAACATTTATGATAAGGGCTACTGGAGACATAAAGAGGTATCAGATTTACGTTGGCATGTTTACCCTGCTTGTCGTTCCGATTTCATATTTACTGTATTTATATGGATGTCCTGCATATTCGGCATTTGTTTGTGAAATTTTGATATATCTTTTTGTCCAAATAATCAGGATACGCATAACCAAGCTTTATTACCCGATAAGCGTCAGTCTTTACTTTAAGGAAGTTTTGGCTGTTCCGTTATTAATATCCGTAGTTGTTTATATTTGTGATTTATTGATGCAGTTCATGGGTACAGACAATTTAACCACGGCTTTTTGGGTTTTTGTTGTTTTATTGGTGTTGGTATGGTTTATCGGGTTACGGCATGGAGAAAGAAAATTTATCGCCGGAAAGGTACTATTTGTTTTTACAAAAAGGAGGAATAGGCTATGAATAATAAGATAAGTGTAATAACTGTCGTTTATAACGACGTCCATAACATTCGCAATACTATTGATAGTTATTTCGCACAAACCTATGAAAACAAGGAGTATATAATAATTGATGGTGGCAGTACAGACGGAACTGTTGACATAATATGTGAATATGCCGACAAACTCGCATATTGGTGTACGGAAAAGGATGAAGGCATGTATGAGGCTATGAATAAGGGAATAGCCCATGCCACAGGTGACTGGATAAATATTCTGAACAGTGGTGACAATTTTTGTTCAGAAGATTCTTTGAGAAATGCTCTTGCATTGACTGATCCGGATAAGGCAGACGTGATTTATGGAAACAGCATCCAAAGGCAGAACGGGCATGAGCTGAAGAAGGTGGCTTCAGATAAACTTGACAGCATGGAATTCGAGCCAATATACCGTCACGGTTCGTCGCTTGTTAGAGCCAGTGTGCATAAGCGGTATTTGTTTGACATATCGAAAAAGGACGTTTTCGGATATGCTTTGGATTGGGATGTAATATACAGGATGTTCAAGGATGGATGCAGGTTTGTCAAGGTTGATTCTTTCATCGAGACGTATGACATTGACGGAGTATCTAATCATCCGATAAAAAACGCATTGTATAATTATCGTGTAACTACAAGGGGACGTTTCCGTTTTGCCCAAGTTCTGCATCTTGTAAAGAGATATTGTTTGATATTGTTTTTCCAAAGCAGGCTGTATAAAATGCTGAGGACTTTTGCTTTACAGACGTACACGAATACATTCATATCCCATGTGCCGGTCTGGGTTATGCGGAAGCTTTTGTTGAAGGTGATTCATGCAAAGATTGATGAGGGGGCTTACATAGACAGGCATTGTCATATTATGGACCCTCACCGGTTGACAGTAGGCAAGTTTAGCCACATAAATAGAATGTGCACTCTTGATGCGAGGGGGGAGTTGTGTATAGGAAGCAGTGTTTCAGTTTCACATGGCGTTATGCTGATGTCTGGCAGTCATGATTATAACTCCAGAGACTTTAAGGTACAGTATCTTCCAATAGAAATAAAAGATTATGTTTGGATCGGGTGTGGCGCAATAGTTTTGCAGGGAGTAACAATAGGCGAAGGGGCTGTCGTGGCCGCCGGATCTGTTGTTACAAAGGACGTTCCGCCTTATACTATAGTGGGTGGCATACCTGCAAAAGTCTTAGGTGTGAGGAATCGTGATTTGGATTATAAATGTAAGCCGTAGGCTGACCTTGATAAAGTAAAACCATAAGGATCAAAATAAAGTTTCTGCCGACATGGTAGTTCTTTGAAAATGTAATAAAAAAGATGTGTTTCCCAAAAGCCATGTTTTACCTTGTAAAAGGTTGTGTTTTACACTCTAAAAGGTAAGCTTTCGGAACGTAAAAGGTTATGTTTTGCAAACACATTGTATGGCATGGTTCTACGACATGTGCTTCATATATGGAAGAGTATGGTTTGTATCCATAGTACGAGGATTATGCAACTGGGTTATAAATCTGATAAAAATACTAATGGAAAAAATAAATGTCTTATATTTGTCTAATACAGGAAAAGGTGGGGCTACTTTTTCCTTGTTGAATTTGATTACTTCCGTAAAAGAATATATAACTCCTATCGTCGTATTTCCGAACACAGAAGGTGTGTATTCCATGTTTGTAAACAAGGGGATAGAGTGTATAGTCGTGCCTTTTCAAGAAGAAATATTTTATTCTGGACAGTTTAGGCTGTTCGGTGTAGTTCAAAAAGTACGTTTCTTGTTGGGACGTTTCAGGAACATTTTGACGTGGAATTTGTTATTCGACCGGCGTGTGAGGAAAAAGCTGGGGGCTCGTAAAGTCGACATTGTGCATACTAATAATGGTGCAATAGACTTGGGATGTTCTCTTGCAAGGTCATTGGGGGCGAAACACGTGTGGCACCTGAGGGAATTTCAGGATTTGGATTTTGAGGCCCATCCTTTCTTTGGGTGGAAAAGATTTTATTCTCGTCTGTATGCATCGGATGCGGTTATTGGTATTACGAAAGCTATTGCAGACCATTTCAATATCATGTCAAATTGTAAGAACGGCATGTATATTTGGAATGCTGTTGCCAGTAAAAAGGATGTCTTGTATATAAAAGATAAAGAAAATTACATTTGTTTCATAGCCTCCGTTATATCTCCAGGCAAAGGGCTTCATGACTTGCTAAAGGCGTATTCATTGTCGATGCTCCCAGGCAAAGGAATTGTGTTGAAGATAATAGGCCGCGTGGAAGATGATAATTACAAGCGTATACTTGACGGACTCATATGTGAATCTGGCATAAAGGATAATATTGAATGGATTAGATATTGCAAATCAATTAAAGATGTAATATCAAGGTCTAAAGCATTGGTTATGCCATCTGTAAATGAGGCTTTGGGGCGTGTGGCTGTGGAAGCTATGTTCTATGGTTGTCCGGCTATTGCTCGCAGGAGTGGTGGACCGACTGAGTATATAGTGGATAAGATGAACGGCTATCTCTTCGACTATATAGAAGATCTAACTGAAATATTGAACAACGTATGCTTTGAAAGCCAAGATAAGTTGATAATAAGAAGTCAGGAATTTGCAGTAGATAATTTCTCGGAAGAAGTTTACGCTTTAAAGATAATGAATGTGTATAAAAAATTAGTATTGGCATGAAAACTTCAACAATGAAAATAGCATATCTAGGAAAGATACAACTGTCGGATGTTGATTTGTCGTATTTGAATGCTGCGCAACAACATTCTGATATTACTTATATTCTTGAAATAACGCCGCGTTATATGAAAGGACCCGCGTTTAATATTGATAAAATATGTGACAAAACGGGCGTATTCAAGGCTGTCGACATATATCCTGAATTTGTAAAGTATGCGGACTTTATTGATATTGATAAATTTTATGTGGTCAATACTTCTGGGCGCCTATGGCACATAAAAGCTTTTTGGACAAATTTCCTTTTATTGCTTTTCTTGTTGCGTAAGGGGTTCGATCTCATTCATGTTGTGTGGCCTTTGAACATATATGAGTTTGTTCTTTATTTTCTGAAACGGAAGATGGTTTTGACTGTACATGACCCATTCCCGCATACGGGACTTGATACGTTCATTGTAAGGCTGCGTCGTAAATTCGCCTTTAAGCTTATACCACGTTTTATTATACTCAATACAGCCCAGCGACAGCAATTTATAGACTTTTATAAGATTGAAAATGAAAGGGTTATAGACAGTAAATTGAGTTGTTATACTTATCTTAAGACCATAAGACCGGATGTTTCTAAATTGCCAGAAGAATCTGAGTATATTCTTTTTGCGGGTAAGATTTCAAAATACAAAGGGCTTGATTATCTGCTGCCTGCTATGGAGAGGGTTCATGTAATATTCCCTACTTTGAAGTTGTTGATTGCAGGGAGCGGTAACGCCCATTTTGATTTGGCAAAGTACAAAGGACTTGATTACATTGAGTTTCGCAACCGTTTTATTCCTGATGATGAGTTGGTAGCCCTTATACAACATTCGAAGTTTCTAGTATGTCCGTATACTGATGCCACGCAGAGTGGAGTAATAATGTCCGCTTTCGCTTTTGCAAAGCCTGTAGTCGCGACAAATGTTGGTGGACTACCTGAGATGTTGGGGAACAACAAGTATGGAATGATTGTCAACAGTAAGGATGTAGATTGTCTTGCGGATGGGATTACGGCATTATTGAAAGACGAAGATATGCTGAACAGATTCTCAAAAAACATAGCCATAGATTATTCTGACGGAGATAAGTCGTGGCTTTGTATATCAAGGCATTTGCAGAAAGCAATACTGAAAAGGTAAAAATAATAAGATCTATAATGACATGAATGCACAACTTTCAATAATAATCGTTGAGTATTGTTCAGAAGAAGAAATATACAAATGTATAAATTCCATCTCTGCAAGCCTTCATGTACCATATGAAATTATAGTTTCGTCAAACTCATGTTATGGCGAGGAAAGGCAGAATGCTATTCGTAGTAAGAGCGCGAATAACGTGAGATGGATTTTTAATGAAAAGAACGGTGGTTTTGCTTATGCTATGAATCAGGGATTAAAGGCAGCTACCGGTAAATTCCTTATAATAATGAATTCTGACTGCATTGTTGGTCGGGGCATTGACGAAATGATGCTTTTCATGCAACAGCATCCGGATATTGGTGCAGCAGGACCACAGATAAAAGACAATAATGGGAATATTCAAGACACTGCGCGCCCTTATGTATCTGTCATACGTTACGTGTTAAGACAAGTCAAGCGTATATTGAAGCATCAAGTTAGCATTCTTGAGACGAAAATGAATTACGACAAGATTCAGACCGTTGATTGGGTTATCGGTGCTTTTATCATGGTTTCACGTAGGGCATACGAAGCGACGGGAGGACTGGATGACAGGTTTTTCATGTATGCTGAAGATTTGGATTGGTGTACACGAATACGGCAGGAAGGTTTTGAGGTCGTGTATTTCCCTAATGCACAAATCATGTATAAGGGTACACGTCGGGCTAGAGGTAATAAGAAGTATGCTAAGATCTTTATCAGAAGCCATATGGTATATTGGAAAAAATTTGGCTTTTTCTCTGGCTATCCCCAAAGAAAAAAAATAATATTTAAATGACAGTGAAATGAAGGTGCTTATCATAACAAAACATTATTTGGACCAAAAATTAGGTGGCCCAAATTGTTCGAAAGCTTTTGTAAAAGCTATTTCGGCTATTTATAATGACTGTACATTGATATATCCCGAACATAACGACCATAAGACGGATATGAGTTTCCTAATTAATAAGAATATAAAACTTGTACCTTGTTATGACAGTCGTAGTAAATTCAGGAAACTCACCGATGTGTATTTGGGCAGGATTCATAGATTTGGAGGCTTTGTTGAGGATTTCTTGTCAAATAACGTATTTGATATTGTTTTCATTGACCATAGTTTCACAGCTTCATCTGGTGTGTTGGATGCTGTTGTGAAGGCGAAAAGCATGATTGTCACGCTTCACCATAATGTGGAGAAAGATTACATCAAGGACAATCAGCAGAACATATTGTTCCGTTATCCTTATAACCATTACGCTCTTAAAGCTGAACATGAGGCTATATTAAAAAGTGATTTGAACCTGACACTTACATATTCAGATAACGACAACTTTACGTGCAAATATAAGGATAAGGCAGGCACGTTTGAAGTTATGGGAATGTTTGAATACGAGAATCGTGATAATGTTGTCCTTTCCCAAATGAGCGTGCCGCAAGATAACGTTTTTGTTATATCCGGAGCCCTTAATGCACGGCAAACAGAATCGGCTGTAATGTCTTTTGTTAATAATTACCTGCCTGTATTGGATAAAGTTTGTCCACAAAATAAAGTTATCATTACAGGGCGCAATCCTTCAAGTGGTATTGTTGCTGCATGTGTGAAGCATGGTAATGTGACTATAGTTCCAAATCCAGACGATATTCTTAGTGTGATAAATGAGGGTAAATATTATATTTGTCCATTGCATACGGGTAGTGGCTTGAAGTTGCGCATAATGGATGGTTTGCGTTTGGGAATTCCTGTTTTAGCCCATGATGTTTCATGCAGAGGATATGAAGCTATTGTTAAAGATGGATTCATGTTCGGATATTCAGATGTACGGTCATTTGAAAAGGGGGTGCGCGAATTGATGTCAGCCAGTTTAAGCCGTGAACAAGTGTCGGAAAGTTTCACATCCCATTTTTCATATAAGGCTGGTGAGTGCAAGTTGGCATCTATACTGAAAAAACATAGGCTTTTATATTAAAGGTGTTATGTTAAAGTCTTAAAATTTGTTTGAATAATAAGTGTATTGACCTTTTCACTGATGCGGATAATGCTATCTACTGATAGACTCCTTTAGTATGCGACACCAAGCTTGCAGGCTTACACTTTATTAGTGGAAAACCATAATGGTTGGATACATTCTAAGAGACTGTGCTTTACCTTATAAAAGGTTACCTTTTACGATTTAAAAGGTAACCTTTTATGGTGCTATATGTTATCTTTTAGAATTAAGTATTTCATGAATACAATATTAAATGAATGTCCGCATGTTCCCAAATTAGCA
>ULMQ01034671.1_pt1 | contig 18223 bp, 20 predicted proteins | sample 1951701 | NCBI WGS metagenome assembly ULMQ01 (sample SAMEA4835555, study PRJEB28245) | human gut metagenome | biome: gut microbiome; material: fecal sample | place: Denmark | collected 2008
CCAAAAACCGTAGGAAGTCCTTTACCATGTAGTACTTCATCAGGATTTTTCTTAAGGAGTACTTCGGGGATAAAACCAGTAAATACTTCATGTAATTTTGGAAGATCTCTCTGTGAAAAGGATTTTCCACATCGTCAAAGTAAAAGGCATCAATGGTCCTGGTGGGATTTACTCTTGTCTCTTCCAAGGAGAAACGCTCCAAAAACCACACGTAAGAGGAAAAGTCCGTACCCTTTGCAGAGAGGAAAAGCTGTTTTCGTACCCGGTATAATACCTGCGTGGCAGATTTGGAGATCGCTTCCATGTGGGTAGATAAGTACTCCGGGAAACGGTCGGCTTCTTTTCTTGTGATCTTTTGGATATCTTCTATGTGCATTTCACAGCAAAAATCGTAAAAGTAGTAAAGCGGTGTAATGTAATGCTGTAAGAGCAGGTGATTGGAACATTTCTTTTTTTCCTGCAGCGTATCCATAAGGCAGGCGAAAATCTGCCGTTTCATATTTTCCGGTACAGACCTTGTAAAATCAAAGAAAAGAAATTCCTTCCTTGCTGTGTAGAAAAACCGGTGAGCAATCTCATAGTCCGGGTAGTAAGCCAGGTAAAACAGTGCATTGTCGTAGTGCGGTGTTCTTGTAAAACTTTGGCTTTTTATGAGGGAAAGCTTCAAAAGATCCATCCCTTTGGTGTGGGAAGTGGCTTTCTTTGGCACCGTAAGCTGAACATATTCGCCGTAAGAGTACCGTAAGGAATCATCTATCTGATCGAATGAGGTGATCCCGGAAGCAATCAGGTAAACCAGCAGCTTTTTGTAGACGGAATCCTCTAGCGCAACCGGGAAGGGCATCTGAAAAAGAGCGTGTCCGGTGGCAGAAAAGTAGGAAAACATGGCACATTCTAAATCCCCTTTGTAGGAACTGTACTTGTTTTGTTTTCCGAAAAATTCCCGGAACACAAAACGATTGTAGGAAATTAAAATGGGAACCGTCACTTCCGTTAAAGAAAAGATCCCAAGTGACGTAAGAACAGTCACAAGATGCACAGCTTTTGACGGAAATAAAGAGGTGGCATAGGAGATCTCTTTTTCTAAGGTGTATGAATTTTTAAAGATTTTTAACTGCTTGTCCATCCTGTCAGACTCTTAAGAATTAAGAGAACTCCCCTTTCTGTGGGCTTGGTAACCCACCGATTCTTTTTGGAAACCTTGTCAAGTAAGTGGATGATTTTAAGTAAAAGGCTTTACAAGGTGGATAAAAAGAATAAAATACCATAAGCCTATAGAAAGTCGGAAATTGGAATCGTCCCTTCGTTTTTTGCAAGGTACTGTTCCTGTGCTTTCTCCACTAACCTGCTTTCTTCATCTAAATAGTCAATGGTGGTCTTGATACTCTTGTGACCGATGGAGAGCGAAATATCTAAGATCTCCCAACCGGCTTCTCTTCTGGAATTTGCAAAATAATGCCGTAACATATGGTTTGTCACAGTAAGCCCTGCCTTTTTCCCGATGGTCTCAAGACACGTGTAAAAGGAATTGGCACTTAAGGGATTTCCCCTTGTTGTTCCATGTAATACGATGAAAAGGTAGTCCGTCTTTTCAAAGAGGGCCGCATTTTCCGCAAGATATACATTCAAAAGAGCAAAGGTGGAATCACTGATTCTCATGCAGCGCTCTTCGGCGTTTTTTGCGTGAGCATCGTTTGGATTGTTTGTACGGTATCTGACAAAGATGCGCCTGCCTGCAAAATCAATGTCTTCGGTGTATTTGATTCCAAGTGCCTCTCCGATACGAAGCCCGGTCTCTTCCAAAAGAAGAAGTAAGAGTCTGTCACGATTGCAGGAGCAGGCGTTTAAGATAGCAGCCAGTTCTTGTTTAGTGACGGTACGGGAGGTGTGTTTGTTGGGTCTTAAGTACCCGTCAAAGGTTTTGTAGGTGGAATAACTGGTGGTGCCTACATCCGTAACATAAGAAAAATTTCTGTCATCCAGTACTTTTAGGTAGGGGAGAGTACCGTCACGGTGTAAAAAATCGTACAGCCCGAACACTGCCTGTAAATAGGAGTTTGCGGTATTATTCTTCACTTCCTTCATGCTCCCGGTATGGGCACCCTTTTTCACTGCCATGAGGAAATCAGAGAAGTGTTCGGACTGCTCGGAAAATTTAAGATCGGAAACCGCCCGAAGGGTAAGTCCTTTGTCAGATAAGTAATTCATGTAGAAGGGCAGAATGTAGGCAATGCGCTTTATGGTATTGTTTGCCCGGTTCTGCCTGACCTTATGTTTCAAGTATCTGGTGCAGTCGGTATCCAGCTTTCCGGTAACAGCATCTTTTACAAAGTAATAGGTAGTAGTTCCCTTTTTTGCAGATCCCGATATGTACTTTGCCATAAGAAGCCTCCTTTCTACCGGATATGTGGGACACAAAACACGTAATCCGTAAGATATTTCAAAGTAAATGTATAAAGTGTGTTCTACAAACATATAAAACACTTTATAAAACACAATAAGTGTGTTCTATAAAATAATAAAACACATAAAACACACAATGTCAAGAGCAAAAATGAAATATAGAACAACCAGAGCACACAAGGAAGAAGAAAGGATCCACATAGAACACAAAAAGAGTGCAAGTAAATGTGTGATGTGATAAAATGAATTAAAACAAACAGGAAATAATTAGAATTCAGGGAATCACGATAAAGGAGAAAAATACCAGGGATGAATATGGATATTATTGATTCAATAAAAGAATGGCTTATAGCGGTATTATCAAGTCCTATTTTGGGGAGTATAGTTGGAATATTAGGGTTGCTAGTATCCATTTGGTCGTTAATAGAAACAAAAAAAGTAAAAGCTTATGTAGAAAAAGAAAAAACGGAAGCAATTAACAAGTATCAATTTAATGATTCAAAACAGAATTTTATTAAACAATTGGAAAAACAAATAAAATCAATAAAAGAATTGGAAAGATTAACGAGCACAGTATGCAATGAACTGATGACATTAACACAAAGGATTTTACAATACGAGGGTATTTTTAGTGAGGAAGATACGAAATATTTAGGAGATAGCAAAGAGATATTTAAGATACTTTCTTCAAAAACGGAGTATGATACTTCTGACTACACTACAATAATTGAAAGATCTACGCAGATCATAGTGATTTTAAAAAAAGGAGAATATGCAAAATGATTTTTGATCAAATTGAAAGTTTTGTTGAAGCGTTAATTCAGAAAACAAAAGATAAACAATTAGAGTGGAAAGTTTTTAATACAGATGATGATGTTATTAGAATGATACCAGAGATAGAATTGGCAACCGGAGTTGATTTAGGAGTTAATACGCTTGCATCTTGGAAATCATATTTTTCTAGGAAAAAAGACGGCTATGTGTTTCTTACATATATATTCCATGGAGATCCAAGTACGACATCTCTAGAGATGGACAGCCTGATATTATTAGTCAAAATTAATAGAGAAATGAAGATAATTAATTTGACATCATACATTGATGGCGAAGAGCATCAGCAAAGATTAAATACATTAAAAATGCTGATAGATTCAATTTTCGAAGAGAAAGAACATATGCCGGATGTGCTATATAATTTTATGCATGATTTTTTGCAATAGGTAGGATATCCGAAGATATACAAATTATAGCGAGGACAGGGTATGCTTAGAAAAGAGTATGCAGAGAATCCGTTTCAGAAAGAAGAGTATGGAAGGCTTCTAAAACTGGCACAGGGGAGAAGAAATCAGAAACAGTTCTGTGAGGATGCCGGACTTAGTCGTTCTTATATCAATAAGTATATAAACGGAATGATGGACAAACCGCCTACCATCGGGACGATAGAAAAAATTGCAGATGCAACAGAGGATGTATCCTTTGAAGAACTTCTTGTCGCAGCCGGGTATGATCCGGGGAAGCATGAGCGAAAAGAAACCATGAAGGGTAAGATAGACGGTGCAGGGCAGTATCTGCTTATGCCAGTACTTGCGAGTATTATGAACAGTGCCTATGAATGGTCCTTTACCTATGAAGGATATCAGGACAGGGAACCGGTACGGATCGAAATAGAGAATGCACCGGTAAAAAAATGGTATTTTATCCCGGTAACCAAGAAAAATATCACCAGGGAAGACATCATGGCAGTTCTTATGAATGAGCAGAATTTTACAAGTACTTCCAAGGTCTCCTTTGTGACAAAGGATGAAAAAATATATGACCTCATAAAATCCATGCAGTTTCCACTTCTTTCGCTATATGTATCCGCAATCCGGGTAAACGGGAAAAGCATTGAGGAATCCGAGGTAAAAACCAATCAGGAGACGGATGTGAAGATTGTAGAAATTCAAAATAAATGTACATATTTTATTGATTAAGAGAAGAAAATAGGACACAAATGCTGGCACAATTTCATATGTAAATTAGGAAAATGCGGAAAAGGGTTAGTAGTATGCTTGAATAATGTCACAGGTACAAAATAATAAGTTTCGCTTCTATTTTATTCGGAAAGATAAGCAATAGACTTTTAGCATGAGAGGCATTATAATTGAAATAATGTGGATGGGTGTACCCTTTACAATGAATGTACACCTTCATGCAATTTAATAATGGAGGGTACGAGATTGACTAACAAAGAGAATAATACATATAAGCCGAAGATTGTTTCGATATTTTCGGGTTGTGGTGGATTGGATTACGGATTTCATTTAGAGGGATATGAAACGATATGGGCAAATGACTTTGCAGAATGGGCGTGTAAATCATTTGCAAATATGTTTGGAGATGTTATTCAGTATAAGGATATAACTTTGATTGATCCATACAAGGATAAAAGCATACCTGATTGTGATATTGTATTGGGAGGATTCCCATGTCAAGATTTTTCAATTATTTGGAAACAACCGGGATTAAATGGAACACGAGGAGGGCTATTTCGTCACTTCGCAGAATTTGTTGATGCAAAAAAGCCCAAGGCATTTGTTGCGGAAAATGTGAAGGGACTTTTGACAGCAAATGGTGGAAAAGCTATTGATACGATAATAAAAGATTTTGAAAGCATTGCTCCGGGATATGTTGTGAAACCCCATTTGTACAATTTTGCAGAATATGGAGTACCACAATTTAGAGAACGAGTGCTTTTCGTAGGTGTAAGAATAGATACAGGGTTTGATTTTGTCCATCCAAAGCCTACGCATGGACCAAACGGTCAGAAACCATATGTTACAGCGGGGGATGCATTAAAAGGTGTAGAAAAAGTAGCTGCTAATAATGAAAAAATTAATATAAAAGAACGAACAAAGAAAATTTTAGAGTTAATTCCTGAAGGGGGCAATTTTACGGATATTCCCAAGGATAATCCTCTTTATGTAAAAGGAATGATTAGCCATGTTTATCGAAGAATTAAAAGAGATGAACCTGCCAAAACAATTATAGCAGCAGGAGGTGGAGGAACATGGGGGTATCATTATCCAGAACCCAGACCACTGACAAATAGAGAGAGAGCCAGATTGCAATCGTTTCCAGATGATTTTATATTTGAAGGAAGCGTTGCCGAAGTTCGAAGACAAATCGGAAATGCTGTACCACCAGACGGAGTGCGTGAAGTAGCGAAAAGATTACTCCCTTTATTTACAGGGGAATATGAACCTGTGGATCTTAGACAGGAATATGAAAAAATGAAGGAAATGGATGTTAAACAAAGACTCGAATATGTAACTTCTCAAATGAATTAAGGAGGATCACTGTATGGAATTTTTGTTTTCTAATTATCCCCCTATGAAAACTACTTATAAGACTTTTGCGGATGCTTTTTATGGATATATTCCAGAGTCTTCGCAACTAGATATTGCGGTAGGCTATGTGTCATCTGATGCATTGATTGAACTTCAAAAGACTATAGAATTGAACAGCAATATAAAGCAAGTTAATCTTGTGATAGGTATGCATTATTTTGACAAGTTTACGAAGATTCAGTACGATGCTGCAATGCACTTAAATGATTTTCTAAATAGGGAAAATCTTGGAGAGGTAAGATTGGTAACAACGTTTCGTTACCATGGAAAATTATATTCCTACAGTAATAACGGAGAGCCATTTGTGGGTATTGTTGGTTCCAATAATTTGAGCAGTATCGTTGATGGAGGTATTCGAGTTTATGAAAGTTCCATACTCTTACAAGAGAAAGATACCCTGAAACAAATGAAGGGTTTTATGGATCAACTTGTAAGAACATCAACGACTAATATAGCTAAATTGCCGATAGAGACATTCAATAATGAAAATGAATTATTGGAAGGGCAAGAATATGTTGAAAAAGTTTCTTCGCAGGAGTTAGCCAGAATACTTAATCTAAAAACAGATATATCGTTTGAAATTCCCATTAAAACGTATGAAGATTCTCCTCACAGTAATCTCAATGCATTTTTTGGAAAAGGAAGGGAAGGTAAAAACGGGCTTATAAAGCCAAGACATTGGTATGAGGTAGAATTAATTGTACCCAAAAATGTGACCAGTCAAAAAGGATATCCACACGCCAAAACGGAGGAGGCTGTATTTACAGTTGTCACAGATGATGGATGGTCATTTAAATGTAAGGTTAGTGGAGACTACAGTAAAAATTTGAGGTCTGAAGGAGATCTCAAAATTTTGGGCAAGTGGTTAAAAGGACGATTGGAAAATGCAGGCGTACTTACAATCGGAAATCCTGTAACGAAGGATACTTTAAAAAGATATGGAAGAGACACTTTTACATTGGCACAAACAAAGGAACCAAGTGTATGGTACCTAGATTTTGGGGTAAATAAATGAGTTATTTAAAAACGTATTTGGATCGTATAAATAAACGTGGAAATGTAGCTCTTGCTAGAGCAATTAATAAAACGGTAGAAGATGTCGTACCACAATATATTACAAATTTCACATTTGCAGACCATGTTGTGAGTCTTTTGGTAGGTGACGTTCAAAGCGGAAAAACAAGTCATATGTTTGGCTTAATGTGTGCTGCAGCGGACGAGGGCTTTATGAATTTTATTTTACTTACTACTGACAATATTTTGTTACAACAACAGACGATTAAAAGAGCAGAAAAAGACTTAAGCGATTTTTGTGTATGCGATGAAAATGATTATTTGAAGTTTGTACAAAATAATTTGAGAAAGCCTGCAGTCATTGTTTTAAAGAAGAATGCATCTATACTTAAGCAATGGAAAAATAATCTTGCCTCAACAAATTTTTGTACGGGAAATCCATTATTTATTGTGGATGATGAGGCAGATGCTGCCAGCCTTAATACGCAAGTAAATAGAAATAGACAGAGTACAATTAATAGAAATCTATTAGAAATTAAAAAAACGACTTCAAGTAGTATATATATGCAAGTTACGGGAACTCCACAGTCAATTCTGCTTCAAACAAGAAAAAGTGGATGGAAGCCATATTTTATATACTATTTTAAGCCAGGTGATGGATATCTTGGAGGAAATTTTTTCTTTACAGATGATCCTCCCAAACAAATAATTTTCACAGATAATGACGAGGCAACAGATCTGCTAAACGATGATGAATTTCCGGAAAATGGTCTTAAAAAGGCATTAATAACGCATTTAATTACATCGGCTCATATTATGTTAAGTGGAGGCAAGGTATGTAACTTCCTTATTCATCCAAGTGTAAAAACGGATCAGCATTCGGCATTTGCAGAAAAAATAGGGAATTATTTAAATGAAATAGCACATTCCTATAACGAAGAGGAAACGCAGGAAGCTTTCTACAGAACATATAATATGTTGAAAGAAACAAAAACAGATATATGTGAGTTTAATAATATTTATGATTTTATTGTGGAGCAATTACAGAATGATAGAATAAATATTAGGTTGTTGAATTCAACGACATCATTTGATGATAATTCGCAATATGAAACGGGAATAAATATTATAGTTGGTGGAAATAGTTTGGGACGGGGAGTAACTTTTCCACAGCTTCAAACTATTTATTATTGTCGGATTGCAAAAAATCCCCAAGCAGATACTATGTGGCAACACGCAAGAATGTTTGGATATGATAGAGATCCAGCTCTTGTAAGAGTTTATATGCCCCCGAAACTGTATAAATTGTTTTCTGATATTAATAGAACGAACAATAATATTATTAAGCAGATAGAAAGCGGAAAAAATGGAAGTAATATTAAGATTGTATATCCATCAGGATTAAAACCTACTAGAAAGAGTGTACTTGATAAGACAGCAGTATCCATATACACAGGGGGAGTGAATTATTTTCCTTTTTATCCAGAAAATAAAGAGATTAGTGAACTGGATAAGATATTACAGCCTTTTACAGAGGATATATATACTGTTAGCCTGAAATTGATGATTAAATTATTGGAAAATATGGGATCGGTGGAGAATGATTGGGACTCGAAAGCATTTATTGGTTTTATTAATACAATGCTGGTATCCAACCCTATAGAGCAGGGAAAATTAATTGTAAGACGTAACCGTGATATAGGAAAGGGAACAGGTACTTTATTGTCACCTACAGATCGAAAACTAGGAGACAATTATACCGATCAAGTGGTGCTTACAATGTACAAAATAACGGGAAATATCCAAAAAGGGTGGAATGGAGAACAGTTATGGATTCCAAATATAAAGCTTCCTGGTGATTATGCATATTACAATGGCGAAACGGTATAGTTAGTATAGAAACAAACAATGATGAGCAATTACACCACGTTTAAATATGCGAGGACAAATGATGTCAAGTGCTAAAGCAAAAACAATTAAATTACTTCTAGAAGATGGAACGCTAAATGGTGTGCTGACGATAGAGGATACTTTGTGGAATACGGGAGAAATGTATTCGGCACCAAGAGATGCTGTGGATGAGTTGCTAAAGCTGGATGTTTGCGATAAATATGGTATTTATATGCTGCTATCTGAGGATATGGTATATGTCGGGCAGGCAGGTGACTTAAGCAAGCGTATAAAACAGCATTTAGCAGGGAAAAGATGGTGGAAAAGAGTTATTCTTATCACTACAAAAGATGATAGCTTTACACACACAGATATTGATTACTTAGAATCTTATTTTATTGATCTGGCAAAAAAGAATAACAAATTGGATTGTGATAACAAGCAACGAGGAAGTAAGGTGAAAGTATCACGATTTGATAAGGTTCAGCTGGACCAATATATCGAAGAAGCAATGTTTCTTTTGGAACTGATAGGTGTAAAGGTATTTAGTCCAAAACAAAATAAGAGTATACCAGTGATAGAATCAATGAAAACAGAATCATCTAAAACGTATACTATCGAGAAGAAAAATCAGGCAATAAGATATTTGGTTGAAAAAGGGATTAAAATAAATCATAGAGATTGTACATATGCAACACTTCAAAAAACTAAGAAGGAATTTTGGGCAAATCCGAATAGGGAACTACTAAATAAAAATTGGTCTATTATATTAAATAATACACAAACAAGAGAACTCATATATTTACTGGTACCAGCAGAGACTTATAGTTTTGTCGATGGAAGGAAGAAAGGTTGTTTCGCCTTGCGTAAAGATAGGAAGACGACGCTGGATGTCAATATTTTACAAGATAGTTATATTGATATCTATAGTAATATTGATATGAGTGTATTTATAAAAGGAAAATATACATATTAGATATTAAGGTGTCAAAATGGTGACTTATAAAAAAGAGAATGACGTCGATATGACAACATACGTTTCGCGGGGTTATAGGGATCGCCCTATTCCAGATGCTGTAAGCAGATGGTTTGCCTAAATTGCCTGCAACTTTAGGCGTATCCTGTTATTATTTTTAAGTATTTCCTTCTATATGTCGTTTCTGATTCCGCTTTTGGAACCGTGCAGTATTTTCAATACTTTCGACGATTCCGGGAGCGGAATTTCTTTGTGCAGTCGCACGAAAATTTACAGAAAAAATGTTTATAAAGAAAATTGCAATTCCGCTTGCGGACTAATACGGATTGGCTGCATAAATGCCCCACATATGGTTGAATGACGAAAGGAGGGCATTGCCAATGGATATGTCAAAGCTCAAGAAATTCGTGGATTTTTATGAAATCTATGAATTAGTGGCAAATGGGGAAGAGACGATCTCCGGTATCAGAGATGCATTACGCCTTGAAAAGGGACTGTCTGGTGGAAATCTGCAGAGACGAATAGAGTACTTAAGTTCGGATCCCCCATTTCTTACGGTGAATCAGGACAGGGTAAAATTTGAAAAGGAGAGCTTTGCCGGGATTTTGATGGAACTGATCGAGGGACTGGGGTTACGAGACAGGTTTATTCCGTCCCAAGAGAAAGACGGGGAAATACAGGAAAAGGTAAGGCGAGAACTGGAGCGTAAGGTCTTAGTGGCAAGTACGATTGAGGTGGGACCGGAAGAAAAAATGTCCGATGGTTTGTTTTTGGTTGACCCGGAGTATTACCTTGATGTGGATGCGTGTGTGGCAAAGTATGGTGGAAAACTGGATTCTTTTTATGAAGAACTGGAATCAGATGACCCGGAAAAGAAAGGGTTTGATTCGGGCAGGGAACTGACAGAGAGAAACTATGCACTTAGAACAATGAAGACTGTTGGTACAAGGAGATTTTTTTCAAAGAGGATCCGGGACAATAAAGAAGTAGCAGAGTTTGAACAGTCCTATGGATCGGTCAGCCCGGTTAGCGATAAGAGACAGGAGAAACGAAAGGAAATTTTACGGAACCGTTTCATTTCACTCAATAAAATTATAAAGTCCGACAAGCTAACGAATCAGGAAAAACTCATGATGTATGCCATGAACGCAGAGTACCACAACACAAATGTGGAACGGCTGCTGAATTATGCCGGGGAACATTGTATCAATGCCGATCTTTTGATCTATATTTTGGAAGACCCGGATGTGTGTACCACTTATGAAAATACTGTGGGTTTCTTAAGCCAGTTTGCGCAGGCAAGTGAATTTAAGATGAAGCTGGAGCTGGCGAGGGAATTGATCGAAGGGAAATGGTACATTACTGCAGAATATGATGGGAAAAAGACAAAATTTCAGTTGGTTCCGATTGACGAAATCAACGAATTGAGAAAAAGTGTAGGACTCCCGGCAAGTCAGTATACTTATAGCGCAAGGAATAAGGGTCAGGAACAGGAAGAACCAGTGAGTAAGCCGGATTTTGTAGAGAGTGCACCTGCAGGTGACAGTGTTGATTTACCGGATGATGGTTTTTCCATGCCTCCGATGGATGATGAACCATATCCATTTTAAGAGGGGACAGTATATGAGCAGAGTGTTTTTGGCCATGACTGATGAAGAAGTTTGTGCCTTGGATGCAGCCAGAGAAAAAGTGGGAATGACAAAGTCACAGTATGTCAGATATCTGATGTCCAGTAAAAAAGATATTCGTCCACCAACCATCCGATACAGGGAACTGATACATAAGCTGGATGCTATCGAAAAAGATCTTAAAGTAATAGCAATGAAGGAAAGCCTGACAGATACAGAACGAATTTGCATTATGACAAAGTTGGAGGATATAAAAAATTTGTTGCATGGAAAATTTATGGGAGGAAAAGAATGAAGACAACATTATCCGTATATGAGTGTGGAGAATTCCACAATTTGGGAAAAAGTTTCATAGGAATAGAAAGCGCAGAAGAGGCAGTAAGACTTTGGGAGAGCATTCCGCCTTGCAATCTGAATGGAATCAAAGCCATTAACATCTGTACAGAAGATGATAACGGAGAGGAAATTGAGGACTTTGAGGTGATTTATGGTGGTGTCATGCATCTTGAAATGCTTAAATATTATCCTGAGACACGAAAAAATGCGGAAGCCGTCAGATACATGAAAGAACTGCAGAACCTGATTCCTAATCTCCGTGTAGAGGGGCAAATGCTATGTATTTCTGATGACATTGAGAAGGCACCAGCACGACACAGACAGCACCGGTAAAGGAGAAAAGATGACGAATACAGAAAAAGAATACACAATGGAAGAATTGGTACAACTTATCAATTCTCAGGAGAACGATTTTATTATTGAGATCAGTCTGGAGGGTGACGATGAATAATTTTAAGCCGGTATATAAGGGACAGTTGGAAATGGCATCCATTCGGCTGGTAAAAGATGCACCGATCATGAGTGAAAACGAAATCCATAATGCCGGGGATGCGGTAAAATTGTTGGGAGAATATCTTTGTGAAATGGATAGGGAAGTGCTGTGCATTATAAATGTGAAAACGAATGGAATTCCGATTAACTGCAGTATTTGTAGTATAGGTGTAATAGACCAGACGATTGCACAGCCAAGAGAGTTGCTGAAAACGGCAATTTTGTCAAATGCAGCAGGTATGATTATCATGCATAATCATCCAAGCGGTACATTGAACCCCAGCAAACATGATACCATGTTTACCGATCAGATATCGAAGGTATGTCAGATGGTGGGGATTCCGTTGTTGGATCATATTATTGTCGGTGGTGATAATAGTGAATATTTCAGCTTCGCAAATAAGAAACTCCTCCCAAAGGAAGAGGTATCCTTTGAAACAGATTATCGGAAACTGGATCTTAAGAAAAGTGCAGTGGCGGAGAATACGGAAATGTTAGTAAGACCTAGGCATCATAGATAAAGAACGGATTATAGTACATTATCTATGACAAAATTATGTTTAGAAAGCAGATAGTATGTCAAAATGTGTAGGAGGTATGATATTATGATAGGTAGAATCACATATTGGTTAAAAAATCAGATTCATCAAAAGAAGGGATACCGGTGTTTTTGTCCAACTTGTAAATTCTATGACAGATGTAGGGAAGAAAGTTAATGTTTTAATTAGGGGGGCAATAGAATGGCAGAAGAGGGAAAAAAGAAAGAAATTGAATCCAAAAATGGTTTACTTGAAACAATGATGTTTATTAGAGAATTTGCGGAGTATATTAATGAAAACACTCCCAATACGGCAATCAGTGTTATAGAGTATGACAGAAAAGATGAGCCTATTTGTACAATGACAGGTACGTTTAATGAGATATTTGACAGAATTAAGTGGATTGAAGGAAAAACTTTTCCACGGTATTATTATCGTATCGCAGTGATGAATCAGGAAACAATAAGGGAAAGAGTTAAAACAGAATATTTTGGAGTGCAGATAAGTTGTCCTGGTGGTTTTAAATTCAGTATTGAAGAGACATTAAATAGATATCTTAATCGAATGATAGAAAATTATGCAAAAGGTCAGACTGGTAACTTTACGCATTTGCTTGTTCGGTACCTGAATTATTCAAAAAAATTGAGCCAGCTACATATGAATGATGCAGAAATCTTCGAGGCTCAATTAAATAAGCTTAAGAAAAAATACAAGAAATTGGTAGAAGTTAAGGATTTGGGATTGTATAAACAAAAAGAAGGCATTTATGTTCTTGTATTGGATGAATATCATGTCTGCTATATTGGACAATCATGTGACATTAGAAAGCGAATAATGCGTCACTGGTCAAGACATGATTATTTTTCTGGAACAGGAATAGATATGTTTAAAGCGTATGATACGACTAGAATATTTGTCTTGGAATGTAGCAGAAGATGGATTAATACTAATGAATATAATATGGTTAACCTTATTGATAGTAATTACACCCTCAACGGAATAACTGGTGGAGATATAGAGTATCATATAAAAAACAAGTTGCCTATAGCGAAAGCAAAAGGGGATAAATCAGAAAAAGAATCTGTGAATTTTTTTGTAAGCATACTAGAGGATATGAGAGAAGCGGAAAAGATTGCAGAAAAATTTGTAGTAAAGGCAGATGAGTCATAAGAAAGGAAATGAGCATCCAGTGTGATGCTTATTTTATTGCTCAAAACTGCGGATTATACACAAACATAGCCCACTTAATCAGTAAACAGGAAGTAAGGAAGGAGAGAGACTATGTTTGAATATGAAAAGTGCATTCAGGAGGTAAAAGAGGTAGGAATAGAGTTCACAGAAGCGGAAAAGACTTATATCCGTTGTGCCAGAATCAACGGTATTGATCTTATCGACTCATTATATGAAAAGTACATAGAGCAATTCGTCAATAATGACAGTGATAATGCGGATGATGAATACCTGACAATTCTGACTACAGTGCTTACAATCAGAGATTATTTTGACAAGAACATGGTGGAGTTAATTAAGCAGCTTGTGCGGATGAAAGCAGTAAGGAAGTGATCGGATGGCAGAAAGAAAAACAAGAGAAGAAAAAATGAGTGCTGTTCAGCAGAAGCTGGAAAATGGGGTGCGTGAAATATTTTCTTCGGAAAAGTACAAGGAATACATCGCTGCCATGTCCAAGTTTCCCCGATACAGTATAAATAATTGTATTCTGATTGCCAGCCAGTATCCAGAGGCTTCGCTTGTCTGCGGTTACAGGAAATGGCAGAAGGAATTTAACCGTGTGGTTAATAAGGGGGAAAAGGGAATTATGATCCTGGCACCCTCAAAAGGGAAGGTGGAAGTCGAAGAAGAGCTGTATGACGAAAACCACAAGGCGGTATTGGATGAAAACGGGAAACAGAAAACGGAGATCGTTACCAAAGAGTATCAGACTTTTATCCCGGTATATGTCTTTGATGTATCACAGACCCAAGGGGATCCGTTACCTTTGTTAGCAACAGAATTGCAGGAACAGGTGGAATCTTTTCAAGATATCAAGAGGATATTGGAAGAAATCAGTCCAGTACCTGTATATTATGAAGACATACAAGGGGAGGCAAAGGGATATTTTAACTTTGTAGAACAAAAGATTGTGATAAAAGAATCTCTACCGCAACTGCAGACAATAAAAACTATGATTCATGAGATTGCTCATGCGACATTGGGGCACGGCAGCAAAGAAGATAAGTTTGATCAATCCAGCAGGGAAGTTCAGGCGGAATCTGTTGCCTATTGGGTAGCGCAGATGATCGGATTGGATACTTCGGAGTATTCTTTCGGGTATATTTCCGGGTGGAGCAAGGACAAGGAAGTATCTGAACTTAAGGAGCATTTGGAGTTGATTAAGGAAACTGCGGATAAGATATCTCAGGCAATAGAAGAGAAATTGAAGGAGATAAAACCGGAGCAGGAAGCTTCAAAAGTATCTGAACAGGAGATTAACTATAATTCCAGTCACAGAGCAAGAAAATAGAAGACCCTATGTTTTCAGGGAGATGCAAAAAAATGTAACACAATGTTTATTGTGTTACATTTTTTGTTTCATTTTATTACGAACTGGCAAAGAGTAGGGTCCACATATACAACGTAAGGAAAATCCGAAAAAATAGGAGGTAGACAGACGGATGAATTATTTGTTTATGGGATCTTTAATCGAAAGAGAAAAAAAGTTCACCGGAGACAAACAGATCAAAGCGATTGTAGAGAAGCTGTTAAATGGTGTTATGGGAAGGGAGATGAAGAAGGATGCTTAGTTTTAAAGAGTTTCAGGAATATGTGATGGATCATATTAGGGAATATCTGCCGGAAGAATATGCTAATGCAGAGGTATCTGTCAGAACCGTTCAGAAGCTGAATGGTGTAACGTTGCAGGGACTTGAAATTTGGACACCTGAAATGAAACAGGGTACGGGTGTGACACCAACAATCTATCTTAATGGCATATATGAAAATTATGAGAATGGGGTAGATCTGGAAGTCATCATGGAACATATCGGTAATCTTGAGAGACAGTCAATGGATTTGCCGGAAGATGTGGCAGAAATCAAGGAAATGTATAAGGATGTCAATTATGTAAAAGATCGACTTATCGTGTCTCTTATCAGTGCGGAAAGGAATGTAGATTTTCTGAAAGATAAGCCTTATAGAATGTTGGAAGATCTTGCCATTTTTTATAAAGTGCTGATAAGTAAAGATGCAAATGGAACAGGGACGATTACTGTTACCAACAATCATATGGAGTACTGGGGATTAACTGAGGAACAGTTATATGAAACTGCGATCAAGAACAGCAACGTGTTAGAACCACCATCCATTGATAGACTAACGAACGTAATGGCAGACCTGATGAGAGCGCAGGGAATGGATGAGGATATCATCGAAAATCAATTAAAAGAAGATGATATAGATATGTATGTTATTAGTAATACCACAAAGGCGAACGGAGCAAGTGTTATTGTCTATAGCGATGCATTACAGCAGGTGGCAGAAAACCTGGGTAGTGATTTATATATTCTGCCGTCCTCTATTCATGAAGTACTTGCGCTGCCTGTAGGAAATAAGGATGTAGATAGTCTGGAAGAGATGGTAAGATGTGTTAATCAGACGGAGGTTTCACCGACAGAAGTATTATCGGACAATGTCTATAAATATGATGCTGAAAGCAGAACACTATCTCTTGCAAGTGCAAAAGCAGAAACAGTTAAAGAAACCGCTGTTTGTGAGCCTTCGGGGTACACTGGAACTGTAAATGAGGTCGCAAGACCCAGACATCACAGATAAAGGAGAGAAGTTATTATGGAAGTAACAAGTATCAGAATGAATCTGCTTAATAATGCAGGAGGAATCAAAGCAATCGGTAGTTTTTCACTGGACGATGCGTTTGCAATTCGGGGAATCAGAGTAATGGAAGACAGCAAAGGCAGAAACTTTGTGGCATTTCCTTCCAGAGAAAGATCTAATGGAGATTATGAGGATATTGCATTCCCCTTAAGTAAGGAATTTTACCATAAAATTACGGATGCGATCATGACGGAGTTCAATCGTATGCGTGAGGAAGTGGCTGCAAAGGTGTCTAAGGCAGATCAGGAGCAGACGGAAAACGCTAACGAAGAACAGGCACAGAAGGAAACATCCCATAGAGGAAAGGGTAGATAAGGAGGGGTGTAAATGCAGATTTCAGAAGTACGCCTGAAAAAGCGGGAAGGAGACTCCAGATTTTTGGCAAGTGGATCCATCACTTTTGAAGGTCAGTTTGTTGTATCCGGGATCAAGGTAATGAGATCCAATGAAGGGCATTTGTTTGTAGCGTATCCTTCCTGGAAGAACTCAGATGGGGAATATAAGGATGTATGCTTCCCTATGACTAAGACCCTTAGGGAAGATATTACTACACAGGTACTGGCGAAGTATGAAGAATTATAAAAAGTAGTGGAAGCGGAACTGCCTTATGGTGGTTCCGCTTTTTTGGAGGATTGAGATGGAAGGGATTGTAGCAAAGATATGGAATATCAAAGAGGGCACCATGGGGAGAGGCGCTGCAGTACAGATTACGGATTCCATTTCTTATATTACAAATAGTGAAAAGTGTGACGGCGTTATAGTTAATGACGATTTTATGCAGGTAGGAAGAGAAGTTTCCTATGTGATAAATGATATTAAAACGCTACAGGGATTGTATGTTGGAGGACGGCATATTTCGGATATACAAAATGCAACGAATGAAATGATGCAGGTGAAGGAGTTTCATAACAAGTTGGGTGGAAGAGTGGCATTACATGGCATTGTTTCCCTGCCTGTGGGGGAATCGGGGAAAGAAAATGCCGGGAAATTAATGATGCTTGCAGATGATCTTTTAGAAGAGATATTTCCAGATCATCAGGCGATATATGCGGTTCACACGAATACAGAGAATCTGCACGTTCATTTTGTGGTCAACACGGTAGCCTTGAACGGAAGAAAGATCCATATGGATCACAATTTTATGAGGAAAGTATTTGATCCGTACTTAAATAAGCTGGCAAGACAATACGGATTTTCTCCTAATATAGCATGGGAAGAAGAGAAGGAACCGGATGAGATCAAGTTTTCAGACAGGGTAATAAAACTAAGGCAGATCGTGGATACCGCTATAGAATGGTCGGATGATTTTGACTCTTTTTTACATAATTTACGAAGTCAGGGCATTCAGGTAAACTGCGGAAAATATTTGTCATTAAGAATGGATGGAATGCCTAGGGCAATCCGGAGCTTCAGACTTGGAAGCAGATACACGATAGATGCCATCAGGGACAGACTGCTTGGTAAAAGGGAAGAATTGATCCGAAGCGAAGTAGGAGACCATATCTTTGCAGGAGGATCCCCGGCACAGATCTATGTAAAAACTACACCACTCAAAAAATATGCGGATATGGATGCAGAAGAGAAAAAAGAAGCGATCCGTATGTTAAAACTGGGGAGAAACCCATGGAGAGAACAATATAAAAGTAATTGGCAGTTACAGCGAATTGC
>ULMQ01006643.1_pt1 | contig 18100 bp, 17 predicted proteins | sample 1951701 | NCBI WGS metagenome assembly ULMQ01 (sample SAMEA4835555, study PRJEB28245) | human gut metagenome | biome: gut microbiome; material: fecal sample | place: Denmark | collected 2008
ATGGAACATTGATACCATCAGCAAGGCAATCCGTACTTTCCAGCCAAACCTTGCCATTATCATGGATGAGATGACACCTTCTTTCTATACCGAACAGGAGAAAGAGGTAGTCGGCAAACTCTTTCCAACCTGCGAGAAGATCAGTATTGACTATGCCGTAATGGAGAAGTCGAAGGAAATCTATACCTTGCCAGCCGAGTTCGGCTGGGGCGACTTAGGCAGCTGGGGCAGCCTCCGTACCTTACTTCCACAAGATGAGGCTGGCAATGCCAAGGTAGGCAAGGATATCCGATTGTATGAATGCAAGAACTGCGTGGTTCATGCAGCCGATGAAAGCAAGGTGGTAGTTCAAGGTTTGGATGGCTATATCGTGGCAGAGAAGCACGGCCAGCTGCTTGTCTGCTCTTTGAAAGAGGAACAGAGAATTAAGGAATTTGGAAAGTAATTTATGTCAAATCAAATATCAGATAATAATAAACGAATAGCGAAGAATACATTGCTTCTTTACTTCCGAATGCTCTTTATGATGGTGGTCTCACTGTACACGAGCCGAGTCATATTGAATGCGTTGGGAGTAGAGGACTTCGGTATATATAATGTGGTTGGTGGTGTTGTGGCGATGTTCACCGTCATATCAGGATCGCTGTCGGCGGCCATAAGCCGATTTATCACATACGAATTAGGAAAGGGAGATCAAAGTAAACTCAATAGGATATTTTCAGCTTCTGTAACCATACAATTGTTACTGTCTCTGATAATCGTTGTATTGATAGAATCAGTAGGTGTTTGGTTCTTGAATGCTAAGATGACGATACCAGAAGATAGAATGGCTGCTGCCAACTGGGTGTTGCAGTTCTCTATCATAACCTTTGTCATCAACCTGATTAGTGTACCCTATAATGCAGCAATCATTGCACATGAAAAAATGTCAGCGTTTGCCTATATCAGCATTCTGGAGGCTGTATGTAAGTTGGCAATAGCTTTCCTTATTATAGTTTCTCCAATTGATAAGTTGATATTCTATGCGATATTGATGTGTGCAGTCTCTATTATTGTCCGATTTACCTATGGACATTATTGTAAGAAACATTTCGCAGAATGCAACTATCATTTTCATTGGGATAAGGAAATTCTGAAAAAGATGTTTGGGTTTGCTGGATGGAATTTTATCGGGGCGTCATCTGCTGTATTGCGAGATCAAGGCGGCAATATCGTGATAAACCTCTTTTATGGTCCTTCCGTGAATGCAGCTCGAGGTATTGCCAATCAGGTGAATGGAGCCATTATGGGATTTGTCTCTAATTTTATGACGGCATTAAACCCTCAGATAACCAAGTCGTATGCAGCAGGGGATAGACAATATATGATGACTTTGATATTCCAAGGTGCTCGATTGTCTTTCTATATGCTCCTGTTACTATCGTTGCCTGTATTGGTCAATACGCATTACATCTTGGTTATTTGGTTGAAGTTAGTGCCAGAGCATGCTGTATTATTTGTTCAGTTAATATTGGTATTCGCTATGTCAGAATCAATATCGAACCCTCTGATTACTGCAATGCTTGCTACAGGTAAAATACGAAACTATCAAATTGCGGTTGGTGGATTACAGATGATGAATCTTCCTATTTCCTATATATGTTTGCGTTTGGGATGTATGCCTGAGAGCGTATTAATTGTTGCTATCGTAATCTCACAATGTTGCTTGGCAGCTCGCCTTTATATGCTGCGTGGTATGATTGGCTTGTCTTCTGTTCTATATATGAAGAAGGTCTATCTTAATGTCATTGTCGTTACGTTGCTATCGCTTGCAGTTCCAGTTTTACTTTCTAAATATATGGAAGAGTCGTTTCTCTCGTTCGTTGTTTTATCATTAGTTGCTATGGCTTGTACGCTAATAGTAGAATTTAATGTTGGCTGCAATGGTAAGGAACGTGAGTTTGTTGTTGATAAGGTTAAAGGACTAAAGAATAAAATTTTAAAGAAATGATAGATATAAAAAATCCTGCAGATTGTTGCGGATGTACGGCCTGTGCCAGTATATGTGCTCATGATGCTATAACAATGAGGCCAGATGTACTTGGTTTTCTATATCCCGAAGTGGATAAGGAAAAATGTGTGGATTGTGGCTTGTGTGAGAAGGTATGTGCCTTCAATAATCAATATGATAAATCTGAAAATATTGCCCCTGTTACTTATGCAGGTAGAAATAAGAACATTGAAGAATTGTGTGAAAGTCGTAGTGGTGCAGTATTTATTGCTTTTTCTAATTATATATTAGATAATGGAGGTGTTGTGTATGGTGCAGGTTATACAGATCACTTTCGGGTAGTTCACAAGCGAGCTACAACAAAAGAGGAACGCAACGAGTTTAAGGGGAGTAAGTATGTTCAAAGTGACTTGACTGGCATATTTAAAAAGGTTAAAGATGATTTGAAAGCCGGTCGAATGGTATTGTTTTCTGGTACACCATGTCAAACGGCTGGACTCCATTCATTTATTCCTAAGAGATTGCAGGAGCAATTATTCTTGGTAGATATCGTATGTCATGCTGTTCCTTCTCCGTATCTTTGGAGGGATTATCTAGATTATCAAGAGAAAAAGCATAAAAAGCGTATTGTAAAAACCGATTTTCGTGATAAAACTCATGGCTGGTATTCTACTCATTTGGAAAAATTTACTTTTGCAGATGGTTCTTCTTTGACGGATTTTGGTCACCGCTATTTTTTTTATAGCGGTCTAAGTGTTCGTCATTCTTGTGCAGAATGTAAATTCTGTAATATGACTAGACCATCAGATATTTCGATTGGTGATTTTTGGGGAATTGAGAATGTTGCTCCAGCCTTTAATTCAGACAATAAGGGAGTTTCTTTGGTAATTGTTAATACAGAGAAAGGAAAACGATTGCTTTCTGGATCAGAAAGTGAACTGAATCTTTTGGAAGTAGAAACATCTCAAGTTCTGCAGCCAAATTTGATACATCCAACACCTGCCAATCCTTTGCGCCAAAAGTTTGAAGATGACTACAAGAACAAAGGATATCTGTATGTGTTGACGAGATATGGAAATGTAGGATGGAGATATACAATGAAAACTTTAAAAGATAAAATAACCCGTAAACTTTCATTGAGATGAAAATAGGTATATTAACATTTCATAGAGCACATAATTATGGAGCGGTGTTGCAAGCTTATGCACTTGTAACTTATTTAATCAATTGTGGTCTTGAAGCAGAAATCGTCGATTATAGACCAGAAGCGATAGAGGGAGCGCATGGTACAATTCCTTGGGGACGTATCAAAAGAATGTCTGTCAAAGGTAAAATTAAATTTCTCATTAAAATACTTCCTTTTATATTTTTAAGATATAAACGAGCTAAAGTTTTTGAGAAATTCATAGATGCCTTGCCTACTTCTTCAAAGACATACACATCAAAAGATACTGAAATAAGCAATTATGATTATTTGGTTTCAGGAAGTGATCAAGTATGGAATCCGTATATAACAAGAGGATTTGATCCATTTTATACTGGTCAAATTAAGATTGATGCAAAATTTATATCTTATGCAGCAAGTGCAGAGATAACGCCAAAGCAGAATGCTATCGAGGAGTACAAAAGCATTCTTAACAACTTTGAGCGCATATCAGTCAGGGAATCAATATTTCAAAAACAGTTGTCTAGCCTGACAGGCAAAAAAATAGAGCAGGTCTTAGATCCGATATTCCTATTGACACCTGAGCAATGGAAGGACTTTTCTGTAAAGCCATTTAACGATGAACCGTATATTTTGGTTTATCAAGTGAAAAGAGATGCCAACGTGTTGCGTTATGCACACGAGTTGGCAGCAGCTCATCATTGTTGTGTTAAAGAAATAACAGCAGAAGCAGAGTTCTTCCCTAATTCAGAACGTTATGTCTCATTGTCACCTCAAGAGTTTGTTGGTGCTTTTGTTAATGCAAAGATGGTTGTTACGACCTCATTTCATGGTACAGCTTTCTCTGTTATGTTTAATAAGCCTTTTGCTACAATGATGTTTGGTACTCCAGGCGATTACCGTGCTTTGGATTTGATGAATACATTAGGTATTGAAAATTCTACAATCGCTCGACAAAGCAAAGCAAAGGATTTTGTCTGCCTGCCTCGAAAAGCATTCAATTTAGATAAAATGTTGCATCAATCAAAAACGTTTTTAAAATTCAATGAGTAAAATTTGTTGTTATCGAAGTTTCCCATTGATACCAATGTTATTTATCGCATTGTATCTATGTGAAGGCTTCTTTGGTCTGTTCCCTCTATCGAGGATATTTTTCCCACTCTATTTTATATTCTTTTTGGTGGGCTATAAAGATGTAACACCTTTTACAAAGCCTTTGTCCTTGTTAATGATAAGTATGGTTTTAAGTATGGTGTCGTGTTGGCTTTTTCATCAACAAAGCATAATATCTTCCATGAGTGGCTATTGCACTTATGCTGCAATCTGTATATTTTTTGTATTGCACCATTTTAAGATAGAACCGAAACTGGTTGAAAAAGTTATTTTTTGGATGTTTCTTATATTCAGTATATGCTATATCTATCAAATAATGGTTTTACCAAAAGAAATTTGGGTCAAGGTGGATGAGCATATCAATATGAACTTACCAATATTGCTGAGACGTGTAAGAATGGTCGGAATGAGTCTTGCAGGACTTGGAGTTTTTCTTTCACTAAATAAAATATTAGTTGGAAAGAAGGAATACCTACCTTTTTTCGTCTTAGGTTTAGTGGTAATACTCCTTTTTGGATTCCGCACATTGTTGGCTTTTGTCTTGGTGTTTTCATATGTTATGGTTGTGAGGAACTATGGTTTTTCCTATAAGTTATTATTAGGTTTTGCTTTTTTATTCCTTGTTTTATGGCTGTTTTCGCTTACGCAGTTTGGACAAGACATCTTTGGCTTTATGATGGAACGTCAAGATAGTGATCAAGACTTCGGAAACAAGGATTATATTCGCTATACAACACTCTTCTATTATTACCAAGAACACTTCCAAAATTTCTTAGAGATGTTTTTAGGCTCGGGAATACCTGATCGTAGCTCGAAGAGTGCTTATGCTCTTTATTATGCGCGACTCGAAGATTTTGGCCTTCATTATTTTGATTGGGGTATCTTGGGTATGAGTTGGATGATGGGTGTTCTAAGTCTTGTTTCTATGATTTGGTATCCAATTAAAGCTTTCTTTTCAAAACTTCCCAAAGACAAAGTGTATTTGTCAGTGTGGTTTGGTTACCTCTTTGCTTGTGGATTTACCTCAGCAGAGTTTGTTCGACAAGGTTGTTTCTTGATACAAGGAATGGTTCTTTATTTAATAACCGTATATAGTTATGAAAAAAATAGTTGTAGTAAATAATGGAACGTTACCGCTTCCAGCCGTAAAAGGAGGAGCGGTTGAGACACTTATCAATCTCTTGATAGATGAAAACGAAATATTTGGTAAGTTTCAGTTTGAAGTTTATTCTATATATGATAGTGAGGCTGTAGTGCATTCGAAAAAATATAAATATACATCTTTTTGTTTTGTGAAAACATCAGGTGTCGTATATTCAATAAAGTATGCGCTTAATAAAATAGCGAATGCTGTTTATAATCGTACTATAGGATATTATCATTCTTATCCATTGCATCGACAAATTGTTAAGAACGTAAAGAAAACCCCGAATGACTATGCAGCGATTTTGTTAGAGGGAAGTAGTCTTGATGCCTGTTATTTAAAGGAAAAAACAAGATTGCCAATAATACAGAGGATTCACAATACTCCTACTCGCCCATTGGGAAAATTTGGTGTTCTATGTGCAAAAAGTACCGATTTGTATTTGGGAATATCTAAATATATTTGTGATGTTCTTCGTGCTGAAGAAGGAAAATACAGCAATAATATAGAGCTGTTATATAATTCTATTCCTTTTAAGTATTTCAAAACAAAAATAACCCATGAAAGCAAAATGGCAATTCGAAAAGATTTGGGCTTTGCTCCTAATGATTTTATTGTCATGTTTTCTGGTAGATTGAGAGAATACAAAGGTGTAAAAGAATTGTTGTTAGCTATCGAGAAATGCAAAGATAATCCTCAGATAAAATTATTGATAGTTGGTAGCCATATTTTTTCAAGCAATGTCTCTAGTCCTTTTATTGCCTCATTAAAACCAATCATAGAAAGATTAGGTGACAGAGTAAAATTCACAGGTTATGTGAAATATGAGGCTATGTATAAGTATTATCAAGTTGCTGATATCTGTTCTTTCCCTTCTACTTGGGAAGAGCCATTTGCACTTACCTGTTTGGAGGGTATAACAAGTGGAAAACCCGTTGTGATAACAAATTCTGGTGGTATGCCGGAAATGGTTGATGATAAATGCTCTATTATAGTACCCAATGATGCTTCTTTATCCGATAACTTAGCCAAAAGTTATATAATGCTTAGCAAGGACAAGGGAAGAATAGAAGCAATGTCAAAAGCTGCTTCTGATAGGGCAGAACTATTCTCTCCAGAGAATCAATACAAATGTTTTGTAAATCTCATGAATAAGTATGTCAAAATATAATATTTTAATACCTTTTTCCAATGCCATCGATCCTACAACAGGTGGTGTGGAACGTGTATATCATAATCTTGTGCCAACATTACGAACTTATGGCTGTAATGTTTATGCTACTTATAATGTGAAATCTGCTTATGATGTATCTTCTGTATATACGGAATGCTATTATCTTGGAGACATTCTAATGAAAGACCAAGAGTATAGAAGAAAGTGGGCAGAAATTATTCATGATAAGGAGATAAATATTGTAATTTGTCCCTATCCAAATTTGAATGTCTTTGATTATTTTTCTCGACAGAATCAATTACATGTCTATTTTCATATCCACAATGTTCCGTCAAAAATAATGTATCAAGATATGTCTTTCCTACCATCTTTTTTAAAAGGTACATGGATTAGCAATTTATCAAAAATGATACGTTACAGAATTAGATTTAAAGGCATATTTGATAGAATAAACAAGAATGGGATGAAAGTCGTATTACTATCTGATAAGTTCAGACATGACTTAAAGTCTTTTTGTTCTATTGATGATAAGAATGTTATGGCAATTGCCAATCCTATAATTTTTGATTCGAAATTTGTCGAAAACAATGGGTTTAAGTTAAAGGATAAGTCTATTTTGTATGTAGGAAGAATTAATACCGGGCAGAAGCGTTTTTATTCATTATTGGATATATGGAGTAAACTGCAAACCTTACTTCCTGATTACCGATTGGAAATTGTTGGGGGCGGAGAAGAAAGAGAACATTATGAAAGTAAGGCAAAGAATATGAAGCTCCAGCGTATTTATTTTCATGGCTTTCAAAATCCAAATGAATATTATAAAAAAGCGGATGCGTTTTGTATGGTAAGCAATTATGAAGGATTTCCTATGGTTTTGGCTGAGTCGATGCAATGTGGGTGTGTTCCATTTGCTTTTGATTCTTTTGCCGCATTGTCTGATTTAATTATTAATGGTCAAAATGGTTTTACAGTACCGCCTTTTAATGAAGATGAATATGTAAAATCAGTGGTTGATTTTTGTAAGAAAACAGAAGGTGAGAAACAAAATTTACGTGAAGCTTGTATAGCAAAAGCCAGACAATTTTCTGTTGAAAATATTGCAAAGATATGGATGGACGTATTTAATTCTTAACGGTTATGGTAAAAGTAATAAAGTATTTTTATTGTATATTTGAGTCTTTTCTCATCAATAGGGTAATTACCTATCTTCCCTTACATGATTTTCGGAATTTATTGTTTCGATTATGTCGTGTAAAGATAGGGCGAGGAACGAGACTTTATATTGGAACTCATATCAGAATTCCAAAGAACTTAGTAATAGGTAGCAATTGTAATATTTTAAACGATGTGTTCCTTGATGCTGCTGGGGGATTGACTATTGGAAATGATGTTAGTATTAGTTTCCGTTCATTGATATTAACTGGTGGTCATGATGTTAATGACCCTTATTTTAGGGCAGAACACCAGCCTATAAAAATAAATGATCATGTCTGGATTGGTTCTAATGCAACTCTACTAAAAGGAATTACAATTGGAGAAGGTGCCGTTGTTTGTGCTGGTGCTGTTGTAACTAAAGATGTGCCACCATTTACTATAGTTGGTGGAGTGCCAGCCAAAGTTATCGGAAAAAGAGACCGTGGACTTGTCAGACAGGTCGAAATTCTTTCTGGATATAAAAGATTTAATTTACAATAATCGATGTAAATAAAATATAACAATATATGAAACCAACTTTAGCATATCTCAACGTGGCAACTCTTGCAGAGACGGATGTTACGATTTTGGGGTATTTGACACGAGAGTTTAATGTCCATTGGTTTGTTATTTATGAACCAAACAAGGATAGTTCTTTAAACATAGAAACGATTAAAAAGTTTGCAGAGAAAAATGGAATAATCCTTCATGTTCATACAAGAACTTTCAGAATTCGAAGTTTAAAGAATTGGGCATATTATTATCATTTATACAAGGCTGTCCTGCGTATAAAGCCAAGTCTTATTTATCACTGTAATACAGAACCATATTGGGCGTGCTTTTTCTTGTTCGACAGAAAAAGTAAGGTGATAATGGGCTTGCATGATGTTGACCCTCATTCTTCAAGAAGAGGAATCGGATCAAATGTTAAAAGAATGTTCAATAGTTTTGTTAGAAGGATTTTTCCACACCATGTTGTTTTTTCAAAAAATCAAAAAGACTTATATGAAAAAATGTATGGGAAAGAAGTGGAAAATTTGGGGATGAGTTGTAAGGACTTTGGGTATCCAACAGTGGTTACACCAGATATAAGAGAAGGGGTTAAGTTGTTGTTCTTCGGAACCATATCGCATTACAAGGGACTTGATTTACTAATTAAGGCTCTTGAATGTATCATTTCATCAGGTGTTACAAATATTTATTTAACAATTGCCGGTAGAGGTAACGACAAAGAATGGAATGAGTTTTATCTTCCTCTCATTAAATCTAAGGATCATTATAACATACAATATAGATATTTGGACAGTAATGAGATTCCTAATTTGGTAGCAAGTCATCATTTTATGATACTTCCTTATCGGGATGCGACTCAGTCGGGTCCTGTGTTGATTGCTGCTAATTATTGTATGCCTCTTATCGCTCCAAACTATGGATGTTTCGCTGATACTTATGATAAGTCTTCAGCTATTCTTTACCCACAAGGTGATTTGAAACAAGCTCTTCTGAAAGTATCAAAAATAACTTCTAAAGAATATGATGCGATGAAGGCTTCATGTCAAAAGATAAAAAACAACAATAGCGAAGAGGCTGTTGCTGAGAATTTTATTCATTATTTCAAAACTTTCTTAGATGATTAACTTATGGGATTAAAAGCTAAAGTATTATATGATTTGAATGTACTACGCTTACGTTATTGGCAAAAAAACAAAAAGTTGATAGAGCCATTGTATAAAAACGTATATGGTAAGAGTCACCATCCTGGCATGGTAATATGTATGTGTGACGGTCGTTTTAGAAGTGGAGGACTGGGAGACAGAATACATGGTATTTTGTCTTTATATAAGTTTTGCAAAGATAAGAATCTTGCTTTTAAGGTGAATTTTTGTGAGCCTTTTAGATTGAAAGAATATCTTGCACCCAATAAATATGATTGGGATATAGCCCCAGATGATTTGTGCTATGATCTTCATGGTACAGTTCCTATGTTGATGTCATGTAGTTTTAAATCTAATGATGGCACTCAACAACAGGAGGCAAATTTTATGTATCGCTATCTTGAAAGTAAAATTAATAAAGGTAGTAAAAAAGAGTATCATATTTATACCAATATGCATTATGCTTGTCGACCTGATATGTATTCAGGTTTATTCCATGAACTGTTCAAGCCAACGAAACCGCTTATAGATGCCGTTGAATGGAATAAAAAACGAATAGGTGGTAAATATATTTCTGTAACTTTAAGGTTCCAAAATTTGTTAGGTGATTTTTCTGAAGGAAAATATCCAACACTCTCTGACAAAGAGCAAGAACAACTTATAAAGAAAGTAAAAGGTAAAATAGAGGAACTTCATAATGAGTTGCATACCAACATGAAAATCCTCGTTACCAGTGACTCCAGAAAATTTTTAAACGAAATTGATAAAGAAGAATGGAGTTATACTATTCCAGGAAAACTTGTACACATGAGTTACACACCTATACATAACTTTGAAACTCATTTGAAAAGCTTTGTTGATTTATTGGTTCTTTCTGAAGCAGAGAAATTATATTTATTGGTTACCGACGATATGTTTCATAGTGGGTTTGCTGAGAGCGCATCACTTATTAACAATAAACCTTATGAGAAAATCGTATTTTAGAGTATGTGTACAATGAAACAACCTCGATTTAGTATAATAGTCCCTTGCTATAATGTGTCTGAATTTGTCTCAGAAACTATCAAAAGCGTATTGGACCAAGATTATGATGATTGGGAACTAATTTTGATAAATGATGGTTCTACAGATTCTACGTTAGATATATTAAATTCTTATGGAGAAAATAATGAAAGAATTTATGTCTATGACATACCTAATGGCGGAGTTGGCAAGGCACGAAATTATGGCTTGGAAGTTGCCAAAGGTACTTGGATTCTATTTATAGACTCTGATGATTGGTTTGAAACTAATGCTTTACGAGTAGTGAATGAGCATATTTGCAAGAATCCAGATAGTGATATTATAGGTTTTAATCATTATTTTAACTTAGGAGCAAATCAATGGAAGCAAAAATCATTTACGCCTTCAGTACTTAAGCGAAAATGCGATGATATAGAATGGTTTAAACTTGACATGATGTTCCCTTATTATGATGCAGTTAAAAATCAAGCGTCTGTTGGTGCCATTCGTGGTGTATGGGGAAAGGCTTTTAAAGCATCTATCATAAAAGATAATAAATTAAGTTTTATTGAGAATCTTAAAATATCAGAAGATGCTATCTTCTGTCTGGAGACTTTTAATTTTGCAAAAGAAATTATACTCTTTAATGATTATCTAATACATTACCGTTTGCATAGTTCTTCTGCAATGAATAAGTATTCTCCTGATGTTGTGAGCATTAATGCGAAGTCTTTGCATTCTTATGAGTCCTTCCGTAATGAATTTACAAATAAACATAACTTTGACATATGCCTTTTAGGTATGGTCTCAGAGTGTCTGTTTAGGACCTTTAAATTATACTTGCTGCATAAAAAATGTGATTTGTCATACCATAAGCGCAAAAAAATAGTTGCAGATGAACTAAATGATAGTTTGATTAAGTCTACACTTGCAAATACAACTATAGACTATTTGCCGATAGGAAAAAAACAATTGATATATTGTGCAAAAAAGAAATGGCTCAACATGATGTTCGTCATAGCATTCATTTCTTTAAAAGTTTTGGAGTTTAAGAAGAAATAATATTTATGATATTTTTTAAATTATTTTATCATCTCAATGCAATTATTTGGATGATGATTATTAAGACATTTTACTATTTCGGGGGGGGTAAGATCACCTTTGGTAAACATGTAACCTTCCGAAAAGGTTTTTCTGTAATGATAGCTAAGCATGGTATGGTTAGCATAGGAGATGATGTGTTCTTTAATAACTATTGTTCTTTGAATGCTAATGATAATATTACAATTGGCGATGGAACTTTATTTGGAGAAAATGTTAAAATCTACGACCACAATCATTGTTATCAAAATACAGAAATCCCCATCAAGAAGCAAGGCTTTACATCTTCTCCTGTCTCAATTGGTAAACATTGTTGGATTGGTAGCAATGTTGTCATTTTGAAAGGAGTAACAGTAGGAGACTATTGTGTAATTGGTGCAGGATGTGTGATATATAAGGATATTCAGCCAAACTCAATCGTTTATAACAAGCAGAATTTAATAGCTAAGGTCATAGAGCAAAGAACGGGCAGATAGTTTAATTTATAGCAAATGGCAATTTAGCAGGTTATGAATGTTTGAGTATTTTAGAAAGTGAAACAGCTAGAAAAAATATAAAATGGGAAAAAAGAAAATAGCACTTGTAACTTGCTACTTCCAGCCTAATTATGGAAGTCAGCTCCAGGCTTTTGCCACTCAGAAGTTCTTTGATGATATACAAGTTCCTAATGAGACCATCATGATTGATGCTTGAAGGGTGAAATCAATAAGGCAAAATATAAGTACTTTTTGAGTAAGATATTTGATGCCGTTACCGTCAAGGTTAAATGGGCCACGGTAAAGAAGGTGATAGCCAAGAAGAGCAATCATACATACGCTTCACATCTTGTGGAGCGTTATAATATGTTTGATACTTTCGCTCAGCATGAATTTCATCTATCGAAGCGTTATGGTTCCTTTGCTGAATTGAGTAAGGCTGCTCATGTCTATCAGATGTTTGTTGTTGGTAGTGATCAGCTATGGTTGCCTTCCAATATTGCCGCCAACTATTAGACCTTGAACTTCGTGCCAAGAGAGGTTCCTAAAATGGCGCTTGCAACAAGTTTTGGTATATCTCAGTTGCCTTCTGCTCAGGCTAAGTTGGCTAAGGAGTTTCTGCCTCGTATCGACTATTGCTCCGTTCGTGAGGTAAGTGGTCAAAAGCTTATCAAGAATTTGACAGGAAGAGATGTTTCTGTGGTATGTGATCCTACGATTTTGTTTACTGCTGAGGAATGGGGTGAAGGTATCAGTAAGGAGCGATTCGTAAAGGAGAAATATCTGCTCTGCTATTTCTTAGGTAATAATCCTATTCAGCGTGAATTTGTCAAGAAGGTAAAGGTTTTGACGGGGTATAAGATTGTACAGTTGCAGCATTGTGATGAGTTTATCGCCAGTGATGAGAAATTCCCTGATGAGGCTCCATATAATGTTGGTCCGAAGGAGTTTATCCGATTGATTCGTGATGCAGAGTATGTGTTTACTGATTCGTTCCATTGCTCTGTATTCTCTATGCTTCATGCCAAGAAGCTCTTCACTTTCCGCAGATATAACAACGATAGTATTGTTTCTACCAATGGTCGTATCTATTCTTTACTTTCTTTGGTTGGTGAAGAGAAACGCTTGTTGAAGGGTGATGAAGATCCAAAAGCTATGCTGCAGATGGATATTGATTATGGTAAGGTTCATGAGAAGTTGGCGGAATTGCGCCAGTTTACCAAGAACTTTGTTTTTGATGCATTAGATAAATCTGGTATCAAATATGATAGAGATTAAAGATAAGAAAGATTGCTGTGGCTGTTGGGCATGTGAAAATGTGTGTCCAAAGCATTGTATCTCAATGGTCGAGGATAAGGAAGGATTTCGTTATCCTCAAGTGAATGAGGATACCTGCATCGACTGCCATCTGTGTGAGAAGGTGTGTCCTGTAATTAATGCCAAGGCGGATGTTGCCAAGGAGCAAAAGGCTTTTTTGTTGCAGCACAAGGATGAAAAGGTATTGCATGAAAGTGCTTCTGGTGGTGCTTTTACTGCAATTGCTTCATACGTGATAGAACGTGGAGGTGTGGTCTTTGGTGCCGCTTATGACAAGGATTTCCAGGTAACTCATCAATATATTGAGACATACGAGGAATTGAAAATCTTCAGAAACAGCAAGTATGTACAGAGCCTGATGGGCAACGCTTATCAGCAGGCTAAGGATTTTTTGAAACAGGGAAGAATGGTATGTTTCAGTGGAACACCTTGCCAGTTGGAAGGCTTGTTGAACTATCTTCGAAAACCATACGAAAATCTTGTAACTGTTGATGTGATGTGTCATTCTATCACTTCTCCTAAAATTTTCCGTATGTATGTGGAAATGCAGAAGGAAAAGTATGGAGATGATATAGAGAACATCATGTTCCGTGATAAAAAGCCATACGGATATAAGTATTCTTCTATGAGTGTGTATCGTGGTGGAAAGCAGGTGTATAAGGAAGGCGTGGAAACCGATGTTTATCTGCGTTCTTTCTTCTGTGATATGAATGTACGTCCTAGTTGTTTCGATTGCAAATTCAAGAAGCAGCATCATCTGACTGACTTTACTATATGGGATTGCTTTGATGTGCGCAAGTTTAGTAAGGAGATGGATAATGACAAGGGTGTTACTCGTATCTTGACTAACACCGACAAGGCAAATCAGATTTTATTGGATATGAATAAGGTAGCAAGAATCATAGAGATTCCTGTAGGAGATGCTGTGTCTGGTGTTAAAGAGATGTTGCATTCTGTCAAGATGAATCCTCGAAGAAGTGCATTCTATCAGGAGTGTTCTGAAGGAAACGGGGGGGGGTAAAATTTTGCAAAAATATTTCCCTGTATCAACAAGAGCTATATTGGAAAAGAATATCCGTTTAGCGTTGTGCAGATTAGGTATTTATTCGTTCATTAAACGGTTTGCAAAATCCATCATTAAAGATTTGAAGCGTTCATAGGTTCTTATTCTTTTATCATCTAGTTTTGATTTTGCATACCGCAAAAAAACAAAAGATAGATGATAAAGATTAAAGATAAGAAGGATTGCTGTGGCTGTTGGGCATGTGAAAACGCATGCCCAAAGCATTGCATCTCAATGGTAGAGGATAAGGAAGGATTCCGTTATCCCCAGGTGAATACGGATTCTTGCATAGATTGCCATCTGTGTGAGAAGGTATGTCCAATTATAAATGTTAAACCCGAGGAGGAAAAGCCTCAGAAAGGTTATCTGCTTCAAAACAAAGATGCTAAGGTTCTTACGGAAAGTACATCTGGAGGGGCATATACTGCTATAGCCAAGTATGTATTAAAGCAAGGTGGCGTGGTTTTCAGAGCTGCTCTCAATGAGCATAATGAGGCAAGACACATTTATATAGAAAGTGAGGATGAACTTTGGAAATTCCGAAATAGCAAGTATGTGCAGAGTCTGATAGGGGATACTTATCAACAGGCTAAGGAATTTTTGAAGCAAGGGCGCTTAGTTTGTTTCAGTGGTACTCCGTGCCAGATGGAAGGCTTGGTATCTTACCTAAGAAAACCATACGATAATTTGATTATCGTTGATGTGGTTTGTAGAGCGGTTCCATCACCTAAGGTGCTTCGTAAATATATAGAATATCAAGGCTTGACATACGGAGATGACTTAAAAAATCTGAAGTTTAGAGATAAGAAATTCTATGGATATAAGTACTCGAATATGAGTTTCGACTCAGTGAAAGGCTCTTATCATGCAGGTATTGATACCGATCCTTGGCTCCGCTCGTTCTTCTCTGGCATCAATGTACGACCAAGTTGTTATGCTTGTAGATTCAAGAAGCAGTATCGTGTGACAGACTTTACTATTTGGGACTGCTTCGAGGTGTACCAGTATAGTAAGGAGTTGGATAATGATAAAGGTGTAACTAAAGTTCTTGTTCATTCAGCTAAGGCTGCAGAAATCATGCATGCTATTGAAGGTGATGCTTATATAAAAAAGGTAGGTGTTGATAAGCTGATAGCTGGTGTTCATGAGTTGACAGCTCAGCCTAAGAACAATCCAAAGCGCCAAACTTTCTTTGAAGACTTAGACAACCTTTCGCCTAAGGAGTGTTTCAATAAATACTTTCCTGTTACTTTCAGAACCAGGATGGAAAAGCATATTAGAATCTTAATGTTACAGCTAGGTATCTATAAGCAATTCCGTATGCTGGTGAAGAAGATTGTGGGGGAAGTGAAAAGATAAAGGGATGATTGATGGTTTGTTTCGGTTTTGCCTTGATAAGGCGATGACTTCATATTATGCAGCAATGGAAGAACAAGTTTCAATAATAGTATCAATTATTACGGCTTTATTGACCGGAGGATTTATCATCTTGTTCTTGGACAATCAACATGTCGGGGCTACAGTAATTGAAAGATACCACTTTGTTATGCAACCTTTCATGCATCGATTGAGTAACTATTTCAAATTTTTATCTTCTGCTACTACTTATTTTTCTATAACAAAAGGAACAAAGAAGGATGAAGCCGAATACGTTTTCAAATTCAATGACTTGATGGATAAACTGGGACATTATGCTTATCCGTGCATTATGTCTGGGCAAGATTATCCTACGTCAAAGTTTACAGCAAAACAGTTGGAAAACATTTGTAATGACATTAATAATGTTTGGTATTATTGGGATAGAAAACATAATTATATAATAGATTACTGTTCGTATGATACGAGGAAGGCAGAACAATTTTGTACACTGGGTAAGGAATGCCTTAAGGAAGTGTTTCCTCTGAAGTATAATGAGCAAGCGTTTTCCTTGAACCTTATTGGTGATGTCTCTGGGGCTTTTTTTGCTGAAATTTATCAGCCTATACAACATGTTCCTTATGAATATGAATATTGGTGTAAGCAAGAAAAATACTTTCAGAAGACAACCTATAGTATAATAGGATTATGCCTGTTTACATTATTAATAATACTTCTATTAAGATACTTTGTACCATTGTGGGTTATGAATATACTAACGGTTTTATGTGTTATTACACTTGTTTATAGCCTATATAAGTTTACAAAGTTGGAGAAATTAGCAAGAAAATTATTTAGATAAAGATTATTATATGAAAGTTTTGCATATAGCAGAATGTGCAGGAGGTGTGGAGCGTTATCTCCAGATGCTCCTGCCACGATTGGAGAAAAAGGGAATTAAGCAGTATTTCATCTGTTCACGAAATTATGACAAAAGTTTGTATGGAAAGATGGTGGATGGTGTGAAGCAAATGGATCTTACACAATCGTTCTCTCCTTTGCGTGTTATAAAAAAAGTCAGAGCCATTCGCCGTGAAATCAAAAAGGTTAATCCTGACATTCTGTATTGTCATAGCAGTTTTGCTGGTGGCTTAGGGCGTATGGCTGCCATTGGTTTGCATTGTAAGGTTGTTTACAATCCTCATGGTTGGGCTTTTAACATCAAGTGATTTTTAATCAGATGAAACTGAAAAGTATAATATATCTGTGCTTGGAGAAAATCTTATCGCCTTGCACAGACAAGATTGTTTGTATCTCTAAGGCAGAAAAGGCTTCTGCAGAGCGTGAGCACATTGCTCGTGAAGATAAGCTGGCTTTGATTCCGAATGGTATAGATGTGAGTGCCGTGAGGAATGCAGTGGCGAAATCTCGTGAGGAATTAGGTATAGCAGATGATGCCTTTGTGGTAGGTATGATAGGAAGGCTGTCTCCTCAGAAAGCTCTTGATGTTTTTATCCGCACTGCAAAAATGATTCATGATAAGATTTCAAACTCAGCTTTTATCATAGTTGGTAGTGGTGAGGAAGAGGAGGAAGTGAAGTCTTTCGCTAAGGAGAATGGGTTGGAATTGGTGGTGACAGGATGGACGGATGAACCATATAGCTACTTGAAGGTCTTCGATGTTGCAATGCTCTTGTCTAGGTGGGAAGGATTTGGATTGGCTGTTGTTGAGTATATGGCAGCTGAGAAGAATGTGGTTGCCACAAAGATTGATGCCATCCCTACATTGGTAGATGATGGTGTAGATGGTCTGTTGGTGGAAGTGGATAATCCGAAAGATGCCGCAGAAAAGGTCCTCTGGTTATATCGTCATCCGAAGGAAGCTACAGAAATGAAATCCAAGGCTTTGAAAAAAGTAATAGAGAATTATGATATTTCAAGAGTTGTAGATCAACATGTTGAAATGTTTGAGAAACTTACTGAAGTAAAGTAGGCTTAATCATCATGATTTGTAATCAATGTAAAATATAAATTTAGATGGAAGTAATAAAGACTAATATTGATGGCGTGCTCATCATTGAACCTCGCCTGTTTAGAGATGGTCGTGGCTATTTCTTTGAGAGCTTCTCACAGCGTGAGTTCGACGAGAAGGTAGGTCATATAGAGTTTGTGCAGGACAACGAGAGTATGTCGTCGTACGGCGTGATGCGCGGCCTGCACTTCCAGCGTCCGCCCTACACCCAGAGCAAGCTGGTGCGCTGCGTGCGCGGTGCGGTGCTCGACGTGGCGGTGGACATCCGCAAGGGAAGCCCGACCTACGGTAAGCATGTGGCTGTGGAGCTGACAGAGG